>Ga0315288_10004888_pt1 | contig 17050 bp, 14 predicted proteins | sample YL17G11_20_MG_FD_203454 | JGI IMG/M metagenome (GOLD analysis project Ga0315288, IMG submission 203454) | Sediment microbial communities from Yellowstone Lake, YNP, Wyoming, USA - YL17G11_20 | ecosystem: Environmental > Aquatic > Freshwater > Lake > Sediment | place: USA: Wyoming | collected... | reverse complement strand
CACCGGATTGTGCCCGCCGCACCGGCGGCCGCCAGGTGACGAGCCGCGTGCCGCACAACGCGTCATGCCAGAACTGGCGCTGCGGGTGCAACCGTGCGAGCAGGGCGTAGGCGATCACGCCGACAGTGATCGCTGCCAGGATCTGCGCTGTGCTGTGCAGGCTGGCCAGCCGGGCCACGATCAATGCGGGCACAAACCAGAGCCAGCTGGCCAGGTAGCGCAGGAAGGCGCGCGTCTGGCTCACGGCGTGGCCTTTGACGGTGACCAGGCGCAGGTTCCAGGCGCGCATCGCGACCGTCTGGCCGCCGCGACTCCAGAACCAGACGAAGTAGATTCCCAGCACCACGAACAGGAACATCTGGAGTCCGGTCTGGCCCTGCAGCGCATGACGCTGCTGTGTCAGAGACGAGTACAGGTAGCCGGCGATCATGACCACGCCGAACAGCAGCACGCCTTCGTAGATGAACGCGGCCAGACGTCGGGCCAGGCCCGGCGTGTCGTTGGTGTCAGCGAGCTGCGCCGCCGCAGCCGTCATTGCGCCTTGATCTTGTCGTTGTCACCCGTTGGCGCGCGCGCGGCCGCTCCCTGGGCACCCCGTTGCGGCAGCAAGGTTGCGCTGTCGACGAAACCTTGCGTGGCAGCCACCTTCGGCAGGCCAGCCTGCTGGTGCAGGGGCGGCGTGACCGGCTTGGAGACAAGGTTGGTCGTGGCTCCGGAGCCCCGTTGGACCACACTGGGACCCACTGGCTTCGCAGGTGCTGGCGCCGGCGCGCGGACGACGCTGGACTTGACGCCAGACTCACCGTTGCGCACAGCAGGGGTGGGTGCCGGTCGCGGCTTGTCGGCACGCTCGGCCAGCGCGCGGCGTTGATCGGCCGACAGTGCTCGGTAGGCATCCCATTGTTGCTGGCGTTCCTGCGGGCTGACCTGGCGGGCCTCCTGGAAATTCAGCCGCGCCGACGCGCGCTCCTGCGGCGTCAACCGCGACCAATCCGCAATCCGCTGCTGGACGCGACCACGCTCATCGACCGGCAGGGCGGGGAACCGATTGGCGAGTTCGGCCCACTTCTGTTGCTGGGAGGGATGGATCGAGCCCCAGTCGCGCTCCAGCGGAATCAACACACTTCGCTGTGCGGGGCTCAGTTTGTTCCAGGCAATCGGGCCGGTGCCAGGCAGCGTCTGCCCCCGCGCCGCGCCGCCGGCAGCCAGGCAGACGAGCAGCAGCGCGGCGCACCATCGGCGCACAAAGAGGCGTGAAGGCGCGGTGGTCCCGTCAGTCACGGCCGCGCTGTCTTCAGGAACTCGACGAAGCCCTGATCGCGATAGGCCTCGGGCGGGAGGTCGTCGGCGAGGATCGCGGCATCCATTTCGACTGCGGCCTCAATCTGCGAGCGGGCGTAATGGCGGTCGATCAGCATCAGACCCGCCAACAGCACGGCCAGGGGCAGCAGCGCGCCCAGGCGCAGCCACCACGGCGTGGCCTCAGGTCCACCGCCGAGCACGGCGCCGCCGCCGGCGCGGCCCACGACATCTGGCGCAGTGGCCATGCCCTGGCGAGACTCGCGCGCGCGGGCCAGCGCCTGATCACGCGCGAAGCGCAAGCGCGCGTCGACGTCAGGGCCCGTTGCAAGCGACTGGTGTTCAGACAGCGCGGCGGTGACAAGCAACGCAAAGCGTGCCTGCGCAGCGTCGGCGCGGCTCAAGGCAAGGACAGAGGGCCGTGGTTCGTTCATAGCGTGACTCCCTTGGTGCGCAGAGCCTTAGCCAGTGCGTGAACAGCCCGTGAACAGTGCGTCTTCACGCTACCTTCCGAGCACCCCATCACCGACGCCGTCTCTGCAACATCCAACTCTTCCCAGTAACGTAGCAAGAATGCTTCCCGTTGACGAGCGGGCAGCTGGGCCACTTGAGCGTCGATGAGCCGCAGGACTTGCATGCGGCCGACCGAATCCGCGGCGTTTTCCGTGCTCGTTTGCCCGGCGGAGGTATCCAGCAACTCGAGCAGGTCGAAGTCACCGCCGTCATCATCAGCGCCTTCGAAGTCAGAAAGGTTGACAAACAGCGCATTGCGCACCTTTTGGCGCCGGAACCAGTCCATTGTGGCGTTGGACAGGATGCGCTGGAACACCAGCGGCAACTCTGCCGGGGGGCGATCGGCGTACTTTTCGGCCAGCCGAATCATGGAATCCTGCACGATGTCCAGCGCGGCGTCGTCGTTGCGCACCGTATAGGCAGTGCGTTTGAAGGCGCGCTTCTCGACGCTCTTGAGGAAGTCTGAGAGTTCTTTGTCGGTGGCCAAGGCGGCAGCGGCGCGGGGCGCGAGGCCCCCGGCTTGGGAGCGCGGGGAATTATGTCACCGCACTGCAAGGGGGCTTCGCCGCGGCGTGGCGGGCACCTTGCCGGTGCCATAATGCTGCTTCGCACAACGCATCTTTGGGTCTCAATTGGCCGCCCGATCCGGGCTCCAAGGGTTGCCCGCGCAGGTTCCACATCCACCTCACGAGGGTGCGAGAAGGAACACCGATGGATTTTCGTTAGAGAAATTCACAGAGGTTCAACATGGACATGTCTGCCGCGGAAGTCAAGCGTGCCGCATCGGCACAGTCTTCCTCTCCTCCCTCCGAGCCCAACGGCTCGGAAATTCTCGTTCGCTGCCTGCAGGCCGAAGGGGTCAAGTACCTTTGGGGCTACCCCGGCGGCGCGGTGCTCTACATCTACGACGCCCTGTACAAGCAGGCATCGATCGAGCATGTGCTGGTGCGCCACGAACAGGCGGCGGTGCATGCCGCCGACGGTTACGCACGAGCCACCGGTGAGGTGGGCGTGGCGCTGGTCACATCGGGCCCGGGCGTGACCAATGCGGTGACCGGCATCGCAACCGCCTATATGGATTCGATCCCGATGGTGATCATCACCGGGCAGGTGCCGACGCCGGCCATCGGCCTGGATGCCTTTCAGGAGTGCGATACGGTTGGCATCACGCGCCCGATCGTCAAGCACAACTTCCTGGTCAAGGACGTTCGCGACCTGGCACTGACGGTCAAGAAGGCCTTCCATATCGCCCGCACTGGCCGCCCCGGCCCGGTGGTGGTGGATGTGCCCAAGGATGTGTCGCTGAGGACCGCGCCGTTTCACTACCCCGATCGCGTCGAGATGCGTTCGTACAACCCCGTCAAGAAGGGTCACGGCGGCCAGATCCGCAAGGCCGTTCAGTTGTTGCTGGCCGCCAAACGGCCTTACATCTACACCGGGGGCGGCGTGATCCTGGGCGAGGCCTCGACCGAGTTGCGCGAGCTTGTGCATCTGCTCGGCTACCCGTGTACCAATACGCTGATGGGCCTGGGTGCCATTGCCGCCAGCGACCCGCAGTTTCTCGGCATGCTCGGCATGCACGGCACCTACGAAGCCAACATGACGATGCAGCACTGTGATGTGTTGCTTGCGGTGGGTGCGCGCTTCGATGATCGCGTGATCGGCAATCCCAAGCACTTCGCTTCAGTCGAGCGCAAGATCGTTCATGTCGACATCGACCCATCGAGCATCTCCAAGCGCGTCAAGGTCGACATCCCGATCGTCGGCGACGTGAAGGACGTGCTGCAGGAATTGATCGCGCAGGTGAAGGAGGGGCAAACGCGCCCGGACAAGGTGGCGCTCAACGCCTGGTGGGCGCAGGTCAATGACTGGCGCAAGCGCGAGTGCCTGCTTTACAAGACCAGTGATGAGGTCATCAAGCCGCAGATGGTGGTCGACAAGCTGTGGCAGCTGACCAAAGACCGCGACACCTACATCACCAGCGATGTCGGCCAGCACCAGATGTGGGCGGCGCAGTACTACCGATTCGAGCAGCCGCGGCGGTGGATCAACTCCGGCGGGCTGGGCACGATGGGGGTGGGCCTGCCGTATGCGATGGGCATCAAGCTGGCCAGACCCGACTCAGACGTGTTCTGCATTACGGGCGAAGGCTCGATCCAGATGTGCATCCAGGAGCTTTCGACCTGCCAGCAGTACAAGACCCCGGTAAAGATTGTTTCACTGAACAACCGCTACCTCGGCATGGTGCGGCAGTGGCAGCAACTCGACTATGGTGGTCGCTATTCGCACAGCTACATGGATGCGCTGCCGGACTTCGTCAAGCTCGCTGAGGCCTACGGCCATGTGGGCATCCTGGTCGAGAAGCCGCGTGACGTGGAGCCCGCGCTGCGTGAAGCGATTCGGCTGAAGGACCGGACCGTGTTCCTCGACATCCGCACCGATCCGACCGAAAACGTCTGGCCGATGGTCAAGGCCGGACAGGGCATCTCGGAAATGCTGCTCGGGTCCGAGGATCTGTAGGGTGTGCTTCAGGCATCGGCTCCGGGTGGCGCTACCGTGCCGCAGGGGGCCCGTGCCGCAGCTGCCATCCAGTTCGGACATGTTCACTTCTGCTTGAATTCAACCGCGTGGCCAAGCGCTGCCGATCACCGTCGGCAACCGTGACGAGCGCGCAAGGGCGAACGAAATGAAACACATCATCGCGCTGTTGCTCGAGAACGAGCCCGGCGCCCTGTCACGCGTGGTGGCGCTGTTCTCCGCTCGCGGCTACAACATCGAGAGCCTGACCGTCGCGCCGACCGAGGACGCCTCGCTGTCGCGCATGACCATCGTTACCACCGGCAGCGATGACGTGATCGAGCAGATCACCAAGCACCTGAACCGGCTGATCGAGGTGGTCAAGGTCGTCGACCTGACCGAGGGCAGTTTCACCGAGCGCGAGCTGATGCTGGTCAAGGTGCGCGCGGTTGGCAAGGAGCGCGACGAGATGAGCCGGATGGCCGATATCTTTCGCGGACGCGTCATCGACGTCACCGACAAGAGCTACACGATCGAACTTACCGGCGACGGAGCCAAGCTGGACGCCTTCTTGGTGGCCATCGACCGCAGCGCTATCCTGGAAACAGTGCGCACCGGCGCCAGTGGCATTGGCCGCGGCGAGAGAATATTGAAAGTGTGAAGCGGGCCCCTGCGGGGCCCTTCAAGGTCTTTTACGGAGAAAGCAAATGAAGGTTTACTACGACAAAGACGCCGACCTCAGCCTGATCAAGGGCAAGCAGGTGGCCATCATCGGCTACGGTTCGCAGGGACACGCCCATGCGCAAAACTTGAATGACAGCGGCGTCAAGGTCGTCGTCGGCCTGCGCCGTGGCGGGGCGTCATGGGCCAAGGTCGAAAAGGCTGGGCTCAAGGTGGCCGAAGTCGCCGACGCGGTGAAGAGCGCCGACGTGGTGATGGTCCTGCTTCCCGACGAGCAGATCGCGGCGGTGTATACGAACGACATTGCGTCGAACATCAGGCAGGGGGCATCGTTGGCGTTCGCGCACGGTTTCAACGTGCACTACGGGCAAGTGGTGCCGCGCGACGACCTCGATGTCTGGATGGTCGCCCCGAAGGCGCCCGGTCACACCGTTCGCAACACCTACACGCAGGGCGGCGGCGTGCCACATCTGATTGCCGTGCATGCCGACAGGAGCGGCAAGGCGCGCGACCTGGCACTGAGCTACGCTGCCGCCAACGGCGGCGGCAAGGCCGGCATCATCGAGACCAATTTCCGTGAAGAGACCGAAACCGACCTGTTCGGCGAGCAGGCGGTCCTTTGCGGTGGCACCGTGGAGTTGATCAAGGCCGGATTCGAGACGCTGGTCGAAGCGGGTTACGCCCCCGAGATGGCCTATTTCGAGTGCCTGCACGAGTTGAAGTTGATCGTCGACCTGATCTACGAAGGCGGCATCGCGAACATGAACTACTCGATCTCGAACAATGCCGAGTACGGCGAGTACGTGAGCGGCCCAAAGGTGGTGAACGAAGAGACCAGGAACGCGATGCGACGCATGCTCAAGGACATCCAGACCGGTGAGTACGCCAAGAGCTTCATTCTCGAGAACCGGGCTGGCGCGCCGACGCTTCTGTCGCGACGTCGCCTGATGGGCGAACACCAGATCGAGGTGGTGGGCGAGAAGCTGCGCGCGATGATGCCGTGGATCAAGGCCAGCAAGCTCGTGGACAAGAGCCGCAACTGACGGGCTATCCGCGCATCCATGCCTGAAGACTCGCGCGACACCTTTGACGAATCGGCGCAGCCGGCCAACGCGCCGCCGCGGCCGAGGCGCAAGGGTTTGTACATCCTGCCCAATGCGATCTCGCTGGCGGCACTGTTCGCAAGTTTCTACGCCATCGTGATGGCGATGAATGGCCGCTTCGAGGCGGCCGCGATCGGCATCTTCTGCGCTGCCGTGCTGGACAGCCTGGACGGGCGTGTGGCGCGCATGACGAATACGCAAAGCGCCTTTGGCGAGCAGATGGACAGCCTGTGCGACATGGTCAGTTTCGGCCTAGCGCCGGCCCTGATCGTCTACATCTGGGCGTTGCAGGGCCTCGGGCGATTTGGGTGGATGGCCGCCTTCGTCTATTGCGCGGCAGCGGCATTGCGCCTGGCCCGCTTCAACGTCAACATCGGCGTGGTCGACAAGCGCTTTTTCCAGGGGCTTCCCAGCCCGGCGGCGGCGGCGCTGGTGATGGGTCTGATCTGGGTCATGGACGATGCGGGCTTCAAGAGCGTGGCCCGGGTCGACTGGCTGGCGTGGACGGCGTTCGCTGTGACCCTGTATGCAGGGCTGTCGATGGTGACCAACGCGCCTTTCTACAGCTTCAAGGTCATCGGTGGACGCCGTACTGTGCCGTTCGCCGTGATCGTCGCCATCGCACTGGCCATCGCGGTGATCAATATCCACCCGCCGATCGTGCTGTTTGCGCTGTTTTGCATCTACGGCGTATCGGGTTACCTGGTCTATGCGTACAAGAAGTCAAAGGGCACTGCGGTCAGCGTGATCGCGACCTCGACCGACGAGCCCGAAGAGGCCGGTCTGCACCGCTGAGTCGGGCGTGCTACATTGGCGCCCATGTCGATCCACCCCACATCGCTGCTACTGCTGCTAGGAGTGCTGCCTGCGCGCTGATCGATTGCGTCTCTGCATACCTGCCCATCGACGGCCCGCAAGCTTCACAGCCAGCGGGCTGTTTTCATTTCTGCGTCAAGAAAGCCCCATGCCATGACCACCGACAAGCTGATCATCTTCGACACCACCTTGCGTGACGGCGAACAATCGCCTGGCGCTTCGATGACCAAGGACGAGAAGCTGCGCATCGCGCGCCAGCTCGAGCGATTGCGCGTGGATGTGATCGAGGCCGGTTTCGCGGCGTCGAGCAACGGCGACTTCGAGGCGGTGAGGGCGATCGCCAGTGCAATCAAGGACTCGACGGTGTGTTCCTTGGCGCGCGCCAACGACCGTGACATCTCGCGTGCCGCCGACGCGCTGACGGGTGCCGCCCGTTCCCGCATCCATACCTTCATCGCCACCAGTGCGCTGCATATGGAAAAGAAGTTGCGCATGACGCCCGATCAGGTGTTCGAGCAGGCCAAGCTGGCTGTGCGTTTCGCCCGCAATCTGAGTGGCGATGTCGAGTTTTCGCCCGAAGACGGTTATCGCTCAGAGCCCGATTTCCTCTGCCGGGTGCTCGAAGCGGTGATCGCCGAGGGTGCGCAGACCATCAACATTCCCGATACCGTGGGCTACGCCGTGCCCGAGCTGTACGGTGAGTTCATCCGCTCCTTGCGCGAACGCGTGCCGAACTCGGACAAGGCGATCTGGTCGGTGCACTGCCATAACGACCTTGGCATGGCCGTGGCCAACTCGCTGGCCGGTGTGATGCTCGGTGGGGCGCGTCAGGTTGAATGCACGATCAATGGCCTGGGCGAGCGGGCAGGCAACTGCTCCCTCGAAGAGGTGGTGATGGCGGTGAAGACCCGGCGCGACTACTTCGGCCTTGAGGTCGGCATCGACACGACGCAGATCGTCGCCGCATCGCGGATGGTCAGCCAGACCACGGGCTTTGTCGTCCAACCGAACAAGGCCGTGGTCGGCGCCAACGCCTTCGCCCATGCTTCAGGCATCCACCAGGACGGTGTACTCAAGGCACGCAATACCTACGAAATCATGCGCGCCGAAGACGTCGGGTGGAGTGCCAACAAGATCGTGCTCGGCAAGCTGTCGGGCCGCAATGCCTTCAAGCAGCGATTGCAGGAACTCGGCATCCAGTTCGAATCCGAGGCTGACATCAACGCCGCCTTTGCGAAGTTCAAGGAGCTCGCCGACCGCAAGAGTGAGATCTTCGACGAGGACATCATTGCGCTGGTCGGTGACGAAAGCGTCACGCACGAACGGGAACACTACCGTCTACTGGCGCTGGCGCAGCGCTCTGAAACCGGCGAGCGGCCCCACGCGCGGGTGGCCTTCGCCATCGGCGAAACCGAATTCCATACCGAGAGCGACGGCAACGGCCCGGTCGATGCCAGCCTGAAAGCGATCGAGTCGAAGGTGCAAAGTGGTGCAGAGTTGCTGCTCTATTCGGTCAATGCCATCACCAGCGGCAGCACAGAATCGCAGGGCGAGGTGACCGTGCGGCTGCAACAGGGCGGGCGCATCGTCAATGGTGTGGGCGCCGACCCCGACATTGTGGTCGCGTCGGCAAAGGCCTATCTCGCAGCGTTGAACAAGCTGCACAGCAAGGCCGAGCGCGTGGCCGCGCAAGGTTGATGGGGATTTCCGTTACAACCTAAGGGAAATCCCAGCATCGACTTGAGGAAAGCCACGCAAGTCTATGTCTTGCGTAGTTTTTTTATGCCGCCTACACTAGCCTCAGATAATTGAGGGGGGGTTCTCTTTTGCCTTTCACACTGTTCCCAATCGGCCAGACGCGGGCGCGATGGTTGCCATGGCTGCTGGCGCTGGTTGCGCTGGTGGCCTTGCCGCTCAGCGCGACGGCTGAGTCACGGACGGCCAAGAACCAGGCCGTCGTCAAGAAGAGGGCCAGCGTCAAGGTGTCGCGTACGCACGCTACGGTACGTGCCGAACCGGCGCGCCCGTCGTTCGGCCAGATTTCAGGGCTGCATGCCAGCGGCGACCCACTCGCCTTAAAGTCCAGCGTTGCGCTGGTGCTCGACCAGGACACCAACGAGGTGCTGTTCAGCAAGAATTCACAGGCGGTACTGCCGATCGCTTCGATCACCAAGCTGATGACCGCACTGGTGGTCAGCGAGGCCGAGCAGCCGCTGGATGACTTGCTGACCATCAGCACCGAGGACGTCGACACGGAAAAGGGCAGCCGTTCTCGTCTGCAGGTCGGCACGCGCCTTTCGCGGGGAGAGATGTTGCACTTGGCGTTGATGGCCAGTGAGAACCGCGCGGCCAACGCGCTCGGGCGCCATTACCCCGGCGGCTCGTCGGCGTTCGTGGCGGCGATGAACCGCAAGGCGCAGGCGCTTGGCATGAGTGACACGCATTACGTCGAGCCCACGGGGCTGTCCAGCCGCAACCAGTCGAGTGCGACCGACCTGGCCATGCTGGTGCGCGAAGCCGACAAGCACACGCTGATCCGTCAACTCTCGACGTCGCCAGAGCACAGCGTGGCGGTGGGTGCGCGCAACGTGCAGTTCCGCAACACCAATGGCCTGGTGCGCAGCGGTGAATGGGACATCGGCCTGCAGAAGACCGGCTACATCGCCGAGGCGGGTCGTTGTCTGGTGATGCAGGCGCAGCTGTCTGGCCGCAAGCTGATCATGGTGCTGCTTGATTCGGCGGGCAAGTATTCGCGCATCGGCGATGCCGAGCGCATTCGCAAGTGGCTGAGCGAGATGCCAGTCGTGCCGCGTGTGACGAGCCCGGCGGCCGAGGCAACGCCGCTGGCCTGACGATCAGACTTTGTGGTGTCCCAGCGCGGCGGAAATCTGCCTCGCGGTGGCCCTCAAACGCTCGACCCAGCCCTCTTCGAGTCGATCAGCCGGCGCAGAGATCGACAGCCCGGCGACCAGACGGTCGCTGTCGTCGTAGATCCCTGCGGCAATGCAGCGTACGCCGATCTCCAGCTCTTCGTCGTCGCGAGCGACGCCTCGGGCGCGTACGCTGTCGAGTTCGCGCTCCAGCAAGCTGAGTTGCGTCAGGCTGTTGCGGGTATGCCCAGCCAGGCCGGTGCGGGCGGCATAGGAACGCACACGGTCGCGGTCGTCGTTGGCCAGGAACAGCTTGCCAACCGAGGTCAGATGCAACGGCGCTCGGCCGCCGACCGCACGCACCACCTGCATGCCCGAACGTTCGCTGTAAGCCCGCTCGATGTAGACGATCTCATCGCCCTGCCGAACCGACAGGTTGACTGCCTGATGAGTCAGCTTGTGCAACTCGCGCATGGGCTCGAGAGCGGCATCGCGCACATCCAGGCGGCCCTTGACCAGATTGCCCAGTTCGAGAAGGCGCATGCCCAGACGGTACGTGCCGGCCAGGGGTCGATCGACAAAGCGGCCAGACACCAGGTCGTTGAGAATGCGGTGCGCCGTTGACGGGTGCAGCCCCGTGCGCTCGCTGATCACCTTCAACGCCAGCGGCTCCGGCTGCGCGGCCAACACGTCGAGCAGGGCGAAGCTGCGCTCCAACACCTGGATGCTAGGCGTCTGTGAGACTTTCTTGACCATGGGCTGATTGTCTTTCGGTCCGACAAGTTTTGCATGGCGAAGCTGTCCACCGGATCCTGAAAGCAACACACCATCTCGGTTCGCAGCTAATTCGCGGCTGCTGCCCAGTCGCTGCTCGCCGTCGCCGACGGTGCCGAGTCGCTGAAGTCGATCGCCGCAATCGCGCTGGCGCCAGACCGCACGGCACCTTCCAGCGTTGCCGGGTAGGGCCCATCGATGTAGTCACCTGCAGCGACTAGGTTGGACGCGACAGACGTTGGCGGACGCACCAGTCCCGGCACGCACAAGAACGTCGCCCGACGTTCGGCCAAGGTGCGCAGCAATCGTGGTGGCTCGAGCCAGGTCCCCGGCGAAAACGCCTCTTGCGCTTGGCGCATCGCCGCTTCGGCGGTGACATCGAGACCGCGGTCGACCCAGTGGCGTGCGCCACTGGCAACGAACGCGAACAGGCCTTCGCGCGGGCCGCCACCATCGATCGCTCCGAGGTCGAACACGAACTGCGCTGGCGCATCGGCGCAGCTGGCCAGCGCTGTCATCGGATGCAACAGGCGCGTGCCGCGACTTTGCAGGTAGACGGTGATGATGGGCTCGTAGTCGAAGGCCGCGGCGAGGCGGGCCCAGGCTGGCGCGGTTGGCCTTGTCAGGCGGGCAGCCTCGTGGGCAGTGCAGGCCAGCACGACAGCGTCGAAACTGTCGTCATTCACAAACCAGCCTTCGCGCTGCGCCGTCAATGACGCCACGCGCGTTCCGAAGCGAAGCTCGGCGCCGGCAGCAGCCAGCCAGCGTGCCGCGGGGTCGGGCAGCAATGCGGACAAAGGGGCTCGGGGCAGCAGCAGGTCGGCTGACCCAGGCCCGCCGAACAAGGCGTCACGCAGCACGCGCAGGAATGTCCGCGCGCTGGCTTGATGCGTCGGCGTGTTCAATGCGGCCAGACAAAGCGGCTCGATCAGCGTGTTGAGGACGCGGGCCGACAGGCCCTGCGTGAGGTCCGCCACGGTAGCCTGGGCGGCGGCGTCGAAGCCGTTGACACGCCAGCGCAGGGCGGCTGCCAGCAGGCCGACGCGCTCGCGGACCGACCAACCACGGTGGCCGAGCACGGCGCGCACGAATGCCGGCACCGGCCTGCCGCCGGGCAGCCGCAGGCCGTTGCCGTCGGTGTCTACCAGTGCCAGGGGCAGGCGCCGCAAGAGCGTATCGGGGTCCGCGCCGACGCTGCGCATCAGCGCCAGCGTATCGCCGTACGCACCAATCAGGATGTGTTGGCCGTTGTCGAGCGCCAACCCGTCACTGAAGTCGACGCGGCGCGCGCGGCCGCCAAGCTGGTACGCCATTTCGAACAGTGTGACGCGGTGGCCAGCCAGGGTCGCGTGCACTGCGGCGGCAATGCCGGCCCAACCGCCACCGACCACCGCGATGCGACGAGGCGCGTGACTCAACGCTCGCGCCAATGCGTGCGCATTGCAATCCAAACCTTGCGCAGCGGCGTCAGTGCGATGCGCTGGTGCAGTACCTGGAAGTTGTCGGCCTCGATCTCACACAGCAGCGTGCGATAGATCTGGGCCATCGCCAGTCCAGGCCGCTGTGCGCGCCGGTCGGCAGCAGGCAGCAGGGCAAAAGCCTCGTCGTAGTTGCGGTGGGCGCGCTCGGCCTGCAAACGCATCAGTTGCGTAAAGCGCTCGCTGTAGCCCCACGGTGCCTTGCGCTCGAGCAATTCGCTGGCCTTCACCTCGAAGTGCTTCAATTCATCCATTGGCAGATAGATGCGGCCGCGTCGCGCGTCGTCGCCGACGTCACGGATGATGTTGGTCAACTGCATTGCCAAGCCGAGCCGGTGGGCATAGGCGATCGTCGCTTCCTGGCTGCGCCCGAAGATGTTGGCGGCAACCTCACCGACCACACCGGCCACCAGGTGGCAGTAGCGACTCAGGCCCGCAAAGTCGAGATAGCGGCTCTGTTGCAGGTCCATCTCGCAGCCGTCGATCACCGCCAGCAGGTGGCTGGAATCGATATCGTAGGCGCCGACGTGTGGGATCAGCGCATGCATCGCCGGGTGGCTGGGTTGGCCAGCAAACGCAGCGTTCACCTCCTTGCGCCACCAAGCCAGTTTCGTTGCCGCGACCCCCGGGTCGTGCACCTCATCGACCAGGTCATCGACTTCGCGGCAGAAGGCGTAGAACGCAGTGATGGCGGCACGCCGCTGCGGCGGCAGGAATCGAAAAGCGTAGTAGAACGACGAGCCGCTCCTGGCCGCCTTGTCCTTGACGTATTGCTCAGGCGTCATGAGCTGTGCTTGTCTTGCGGTACTTGCAGGCCTACCGCTGCCGCGGTCGCTCGGCGCATGCGCACAGCGCGCCAGGCCAAGCCTGGGAAGTCGGGCCTGCCGATCCTCGGTCGATTCGACAGCGCGTTGTAGCCCCCGGCCTCAATCCGTTCGAGCACCCGCAGGCCGCCTTGCACCACGAAACGCAATTCCCAGCCCATCCGACCCGGCAGCACGTGCACCAGCGGCGCGCCGGCGAGCATCGTCTCGTGTGCCCAGGCAACGAGGTAACGCACCAATGCCCGGCTGGCATCGCTGTCGGCGCCGGCGCGCAGTTGCCTGGCATCGAGGCCAAAGTGCATCGCATCGGCCTCGGTGACATAGACCCGGCCTCGCGGCAGATCGATCGATAGGTCTTGCCAGAAATTGACCAGCTGCAGTGCAGTGCAGATGGCGTCGGACTGCGCGATCGATTCGCGTCCTGTCACGCCGGCGAGGTGCAGTAACAGGCGTCCGACCGGGTTGGCCGACCTTGCGCAGTAGTCGAGTAGCGCAGCGCGGTCGGGGTAGAGGGGATTGCGTGTGTCCTGCACAAACGCGCTGAGAAGGTCCATCAACGGAGCGAGGGGTAGCCTGTGCTGGGTGATCGCATGGGCCAGCGGGGTGAACACGCCCTGCCAGCGGCCCTCGCTGGGCTCGCCGCGAGCCGTTCGCTGCAGGGCTTGGCTGTATGCGGCCAGTTGCGCCTGACGATCGGCGGTGCTGGCCGCGCCTTCATCGGCCAAGTCGTCGGCAGTGCGCGCGAAGTGATAGATGGCTGCGATGGCCGGGCGCAACGCCGGCGGGCACAACCAGGAAGCGACTGGGAAATTCTCGTAGTGCTCGATGCTCACAGGGCGCGATTGTGTCGCGGGATCGCATCGAGCCCGCCCGGATCGACAGTTTGGCGGGTGGAGGGGGATGTGCCTGTGGTTGATTGACACAGGACAAGCGTCGAAATACATTACTGACCGGTCAGTCAGTAATGTCGTTGCCAGCCATCCCAGCGACATGGTCCGCACCGACGCAGAAAGCCAAGCCCATGCATTACCGCCGTCAGCCCGCGTCTGCCGTCATCCGCCGCGCAGACGGCGCCATCAAGTCGCTGCTCGTCGCCGCCATGGCATTGGCGCTCGTCGCGTGCTCCAAGCCGTCTGCGGTCCCTGAGCCGGTCCGATCCGTGCGCACGCTGACCGTGGCGGCGGGCCAGGCCGGTGGCGTGGTTGACTACGCAGCCGAAGTGCGGGCCCGGGTCGAGTCACGGCTGGGGTTTCGCGTTGCCGGCAAGATGATCAGCCGACCCGCGGGCCTGGGCGACAGCGTCAAGGCGGGCCAGGTGCTCGCCAGCCTTGACCCCCAGGACCTTCAGCTCGGCCAGGAGGCCGCGCGCTCGTCGGTCCAGGCTGCACGCGTCAACCATGACCAGGCACTGGCCGATTACAAGCGATTCAAGGATCTGCGCGACCAGGGCTTCATCAGCGCGGCCGAACTCGAGCGCCGCGAAACGACACTGAAGGCGGCGCAGGCTCAACTCGAGCAAGCCCAGGCCCTGGCCGGCGTGCAGACCAACCAGGCGCGCTACAGCAGCCTGGTGGCGGACGTCAGCGGCGTCGTCACGGCTGTCGAGGCCGAGCCGGGCGCCGTGCTCAGCGCTGGTGCGACGGTGCTGCGCGTGGCGCAGGACGGCCCGCGAGACGCGGTGTTCTCGGTGCCTGAAGATCAGGCGGGCGCGCTGCGCGCGTTGCAGGGCCGCGCCGGCGCCTTGCAGGTCCGCATCTGGGGCGTCGACCGTGCGCCGCTGGCCGCAACCGTGCGCGAAGTCGCCGCGGCCGCCGACCCTGCCACCCGGACCTTCGTGGTCAAGGCCGACATCGGGAGGGCCGACGTACGGCTGGGCCAGACGGCCACGGTGTCGATCGCGACGCCTGTCGCCGCCGGCGTGATCAAGCTGCCGCTGGCGGCGGTCTTCGAGCAGCGGGGCACCAGCCACGTGTGGCTGCTCGACAAGGCGACGATGACCGTTCGCGCGCAGCCGATCCAGGTGGTCGGCGCAGAGGGCAACCAGGTCGTGGTCGCGGCGGGGCTGACGCCGGGCCAGCAGGTCGTGAGCGCGGGGGTGCATGTCTTGACGCCGGGCCAGAAAGTCGCGCTCTACGGCGCGGCGCCGACAACGGCAGCGGCGGCCAGCGCTGCGGCCCGCTGAGTGGGGATCCGCGATGCAGACCCCGGACGCCGCGCCTTCGCGGTTCAACATTTCCCGCTGGGCGCTCGAACACCCGGCATTGACGCGCTATCTGATGGTCGTGCTGATGGTGCTGGGTTTTGCCGCCTACTTCCAGCTCGGCCAGGACGAAGACCCACCGTTCACTTTCCGGGCCATGGTGGTGCAGGCCTTCTGGCCTGGCGCCTCGGCCGAGCAGATGGCCGAGCAGGTGACGTCGAAGATCGAGCGTGCACTGCAGGACGTGCCCTACGCCGAGGTTCAGCGCAGCTACACCAAGCCCGGTGAGTCGCTGACGATCCTGCAGGTGACGGGCAGCGCACCGCCCAGGGAGGTCAGCAACAGCTGGTATCAAGCACGCAAGCGGGTCGGCGACATCCGCAGCACGCTGCCCGTGGGCGTGATCGGTCCGGTCTTCAACGACGACTTCGGCGACGTCTTCGGCAGCATCATCGCGCTGTCGGCCGATGGCTTCAGCGACGAAGAACTGCGCCAGCATGCCGACGCGGTTCGGCAGCGGCTGCTGCGTGTGCCCGATGTGGCCAAGGTGGAGCTGTTCGGCGTGCAGCCGGAAAAACTGTTTGTCGAAATCTCGCACAAGCGCCTGGCCACGCTCGGCCTGGACTTGAACCAGGTCATCACCCAACTCGCGGCGCAGAACGCGGTCGAGGGCACGGGGGTGCTGAACGCCGGCACGGAAAACCTGCAAGTGCGCATCGGCGGCCAGTTCAACTCTGTCGAGGAACTGCAGCGCTTTCCGATCCGCGGCGTCAACGCCACGACCGGCGCGGCCAGCAACTTGCGGCTGTCGGACATCGCCGAGATCAAGCGCGCCTATGTCGATCCGCCGGCGGTCAAGGTGCGCCACCAAGGCAAGACCGTGATTGCACTCGGCGTGTCGATGGCCAAGGGCGGCGACATCATCCGTCTGGGCCACGCGCTGCGTACCGAGGTGGCGGCGATCCAGCTCGCGCTGCCGGTCGGCATCGAGACGATCCAGGTGCAGGACCAGCCAGCAGCGGTGTCGCGCTCGGTCGGCGAGTTCGTTCGCGTGCTGCTCGAAGCCGTGGTCATCGTGCTGGTCGTCAGCTTCGTCGCGCTCGGCCTGCACACCAGGCCGCTGCGCGTCGATATCTGGCCCGGCCTGGTGGTGGCGATCACCATTCCGCTGGTGCTGGCGATCACCTTCATCACGATGTTCTACTGGGGCGTCGGCCTGCACAAGATCTCGCTCGGTTCGCTGATCATTGCGCTGGGCCTGCTCGTCGACGACGCGATCATTGCGGTCGAGATGATGGTGCGCAAGTTGGAGGAGGGTTACGACCGGGCGCGTGCGGCCACCTTCACCTACGAGTTGGTGGCCATGCCGATGCTCACCGGCACGCTGATCACGGCGGCAGGCTTCCTGCCCATCGGCCTGGCCAAGAGCGTGACCGGCGAGTACACCTTCGCCATCTTCGCGGTCACCTCCGCGGCGCTGGTCATTTCGTGGCTGGTGTCGGTGTACTTCGTGCCTTACCTCGGCTGGTGGCTGCTGCGCACGCGCAAGCAGGTCGACGGCGAGGCGCATGAGGACGAACTTTTCGGCGGGCCCTTCTACACGCGCTTTCGCCGCACCGTGGACTGGTGCGTGCAGCATCGCTGGATCACCATCGGCCTGACGCTGCTGAGTTTCGCGCTGGGCGTGGTCGGCATGGGCCGGGTGCAGCAGCAGTTCTTCCCCGATTCGAGCCGGCCCGAAGTGCTGGTGGATCTGTGGCTGCCCGAGGGCTCGACGATCCAGCAGAGCGACGAGCTGTCGCGCCGTTTCGAGGCCCGGATGATGAAGGAGCCGGGCGTGGCCTCGGTCACGGCGTGGATCGGCTCCGGTGTGCCACGTTTCTACCTGCCGCTGGACCAGGTCTTCCCGCAGAGCAATGTCAGCCAGTCGATCGTGCTGCCTAAGGACTTGGCTGCACGGGAAGAACTGCGCAAG
>Ga0315288_10004887_pt1 | contig 17052 bp, 20 predicted proteins | sample YL17G11_20_MG_FD_203454 | JGI IMG/M metagenome (GOLD analysis project Ga0315288, IMG submission 203454) | Sediment microbial communities from Yellowstone Lake, YNP, Wyoming, USA - YL17G11_20 | ecosystem: Environmental > Aquatic > Freshwater > Lake > Sediment | place: USA: Wyoming | collected... | reverse complement strand
AATTCTTTCCGGAAGAAACTTTCTCGTCAATCTTTTTTAATTCGCTGGCCCGGTTTAAGAGTCCTTGCAGTATGTTCTGATAGAAGGAACTTGTGGCAACTCTCATGATCCTCTCCTATTGCATTTGCATCAGAGCTTGTAACATTGCGTCCGAAGCGTTCACCAGCTTAGATGCTGCTATATAGGCATATTGGTATTTCATCATGTTGATCATCTCCTCATCCAAGCTGACCCCCGACACTGAATCCCGTAAGTCGTTTAACTGGTTGATCATAGTCTCGTAAAAGTTCTGATTTTGACCGGCTTCATCCGTCAACATCCCAATATCTCCTACGAGGACGTTGTAGTATTCGTCCATTGTCCCGAATTGGTTCGTGCTGGATTGAATTCCCCCCCGATTTTGATAGGTCCATTTCTTGGTACTCACCTGCTCATCGCTAAGAGCCTGAATGGCGAGGGCATTTTGATTATTCCCAGTTTCTGTGGGGTCACTACTCTGGCTGGCCGCGATGTTACTCGGGGTATCGGCCACATCCGAACTCAGGGCAATGGTCTTGGCCGCGTCTGCATTGTCCTGAACCGAAATGGAAAACGTATCCCCATCGACCAGATCCCCCACTCCAAAATCGATTCTCACTCCGTCACGAACGCTCAGGTTTTCATAGTTGGTGGCGGTAACGTTTATCGTCCCGTTGTTGACTCCATCCGTCCAGTCGACACTAAAAATATCTGTACCCACGGTGTAGGGTCCTCCCAAACCGTCAATGGTGAACGTAAAGGTCTTATCGGCATTGCCGCTATAAACCCCCCCGGCAAGAACGGTGGAGGTTCCGCCCCAGCCTGCTCCATATCCTACATCGCCCATACTTGTATTATCAAAAAAATATTTATGGGTTGAACCATCCATGGTATATCCACCATAGTGGAGGTTATTAACTTGATAGGCCATCGTGCCGGCTAATTCATCTAAATTGGCTATATACTGTGGAAGGATATTATCCCTTAAATCCAGCCAGCCCCCCATTTTTCCGCCGGTCAATTGGTCGCTGATATCATTCTGGCTGTTATTCCAGTAAAGGTGATCCCCCTGTTGACTTAAAGTCCAAAAGAGATTTCCGTCGACCAAGGCAATCCCGGACTTCGTGGTCACCGTAAGGGAACCATTGTCCTTCTCCAAATAAGTAATATCCGTTAACTGGGATAATTTTTTGATGTAGTTGTCCCTTTGGTCCCGAAGATCATTGGCCGTTGTGCCGTTGGCCTCCGCTTCAATGATCCGTTGATTGATTTTGGCGATTTGTTCGTTTAACGTATTGATTTCTTCAATCCCCGTCTTCAGGTTAACGTTCATTTGATCTTTGGTTTGGGTTAAGTTATTCCGAATCATTTGAAATGCCTGGCCCATATTTTGGCCTTTTTGTAACAATGCTGTTCTTTCGGGGATTCCGGACGGATTATTCGAAAGGTCCTGCCAGGCATTCCAGAATTCGTTCGTGGCCTCGTTCAGGCCATTTCCCGCTCCATCGTTGAATAGGGTTTGGACGTAATCTAATACTGATTTGTTAGCCTCATATTCTGATAAGGAGGAGGTTTTTTGGTTGATACTCTGGGTAGTGAAAGTGTCAAAATAACGCACCACAGAATCGGCATTGACACCGTACCCCAATTTAAGTCGGGCGATCGGAGTCCCCTCAACCGATTCTAAAATCAACTTCTGCCGAGTGAAGCCGGGAGTGTTGACGTTGGCGATATTGTGTCCCGTGACATCCATGCCTTTTTGCTGGGCCAGCAGGGCTGTCCGGGCGATGTTCAGAAGGAACGAAACTCCGGACATATCATACCTTTCTACTCACCCAGGCAGAGGTCGGGGAGGCAGATTCTTTCCTCCCCCCTTTGGCATAAAGGGCTTCCTCCTGGGGATGGCAAGTCAGTAAGGAAAATAGGCCGCGGATGAAATCCAGGTTTTCCTGAATAAAACGCTTATTCTGTTCGTTCAGCTGGAGGATTTCTTGCTTTAGCCTGGAAATCGTATTGTGATAATGAGTGATCCGCTTCGCCTGAAGGTTTGGTAGATAAGGGGCCAGGCCGAGAACTGTTTGGGGTAAGTTTGGTTCTGCCCAATTGATCACCAGCTCCTGGAAAGCTTGATCTACGGATTTGCGAACCTCTTGAATCCTGGAGAGGTGGATCCCCTTTAGGGGAAGCAAGGAGATCAAGGAAGAGGTATCATTTATTCTTAAAAACTCCCATTCTTGTTTTAGATCTTCAAGGACGCTCCTATAAGAAGCGATTTCCTCTTCCAGGAAAGAACATAAGCAGTCCAGCTGATTTTGATCGGGAATCATTTTTCACTCCGGAAGAATAACTTTTCGCTTATGGCCGTTGGGTTTGCGGATGATGCCCCGGGGTCAGGATTCGTTTTCTTTGTCTGGTTCATGATATTTTGGTAGAGCATCTTTCCCAGGCCGATTCCACCCTTTTTGGCAAAACTTTTACTCAACTCTTCATCAAAAAGGGAGAGATACGCATTCTGCTGGCTCCCTCCATCCAGGAACCCTGATTTTGGTATGGTCTGCCGCATCACTTTTAGCATCTGGGAAATAAAAATGCTTTCGAAATCTGCACAGGCTTTCTTTAGTTTTCCTTCATCGATTTTCTTGACCCGCGATCCTTTGCCGGCGGATAAAGGAATAGCTGGAGGATCTATAGAATATATCGGCAATGAAGGGGAATTATTGAACATCATAGAATTTCCAAATCGGCCTGAAGGGCACCGGCGGCCTTGATACTTTGGAGAATGGAAATCAAATCCCGGGGGGTGGCTCCGATGGCATTCAGGGCCCTGACAACCTCTCCCAGGTTTACCCCGTTGGATACGATGATCAAAGGGCCTCCTTCTTCTTTTACGGTTACGCTCGATTCCGGGGTCACAACGGTCGATCCGCCGGGGGCAACGATGACCCCAGTTCCCTCCCGGGGGGGGATGGTCACGGGTGGCGTCCCGGCTTGTGGGGCAGGGGCAAAGGGAAGCGGCTGGGATACATTCAATTTCTCTTTGATCTGAATGCTCAGATTGCCATGGCTCACCGCCACTGTGGAAATGCGGACATTCTCCCCCAAGACCACGGTTCCTGTCTTTTCGTTCAAAATGACCTTGGCCACCGTATCCGGCGCAACCTCCAGTCTTTCTAAGGAAGCGATCCATCCGGCCACATTATTCTGAAAAGGAACCGGAATGTCGATTTTGATAGTCCCTGAGTCCAGGCATTTGGAATAGGGCCCCCCCAAAAAATGGTTGATCGTTTCCTTCACCTTCTCAGCGGTTGTAAAATCGGGGTTAAAAAGTGTGAGCGCCAGCTCTTTTTTCCCCTCTAACGAAAAGGGGACTTCTTTCTCGATGAGGGCCCCTTTTGAAAGGATCCCCACGGTAGGGTGATTCTTCTGTACGCCCGTTCCGGACGCTCCGGAAATAGCAAATCCTCCTGTGATGATCGGCCCCTGGGCCACCGCATAGACCTGCTGATCGACCCCCTTCAGGGGCGTCAGCATTAAGGTCCCGCCTGCGAGGCTGGTGGCATCACCGATGGAAGAAACATGCACGTCAATCCTATTTCCAGACCGAGCAAAGGGGGCCAGGACGCCGGTCACCATCACTGCGGCGACGTTTTTCAACTTGATCTGACCGATCTGGTCGCTGCTGATATGGACGCCCATTCTCTCTAACATGTTGGCAATGGACTGAATCGTAAATTTTGTATTCGTACTCGTATCTCCTGTACCATTCAGGCCCACCACCAAACCATACCCGATCAACTGATTATTTCGGATACCTTTAAAAGCGGCGATATCTTTCAACCTGGCTCCCCAGGCAAAAGAATCGCCTGACAAGAAGAAACTAACAATAACCAATGCCCATAGGTATTTCCCGTATTTCATCACAGGTCTCCTTTATCCAATCCAGCCTTTCAAAAAGGCCATACCCAGTCGAGAATTCGAGTCAACCACCCCACTCTCTGCTTGTCGCTGATTACCCCTCTCCCACTGAGTTCGATTTTGGCATCGGCGATAAAGGTCGAAAGGACGATATTATTCGAGGAGATGTCTTCTGATCGCACCACTCCCTGGATGTTGATGAATTGGTTTTCATTGTTCACCTGCACCTGCCGTGACCCCTGGATGGCCAAATTCCCGTTCGGCAAAACTTGGACTACCTGGGCGGTAATGTAGGCATTCAAGCTGGATTTGCGGGTGGTTTCCCCTTTCCCGTCAAAACTGGTTGCAAACGCGGCTTTTTGGTCGCTCCCTAGCCAATCCCCACTCAATTTGCTCAGGACCCCGCTCCAGCTTGCTTCAATATCCGAATTTCGGGCAGTTGAGGTGGTAGCGTTTTTGGATGCGCTCGCTGATTCCACAATGTTAATGGTGACGATATCTCCGATATTACGGGCTTTCAAATCCGCAAACAAACTGAAGGAAACGTTTGAAGGCCATAGGGACCCTTCTGACGGCGCAGGAATCGAGGCCGGAATGCGCTCCTTTGGAAAATAAGGAGAGAGCGGTATGGGCGCAGGCCGCGTGGTGGCACATCCGGGCGCAAACATCCAGAGCGAACCGAAAACCAAGACCAACGGAATCCATTTCTTCTTGTTCATTTCTCTTCCTTCCTCAAAAATCCACCTGGACGGTGTTGGCATCCATAACTCTGCCGCAGACTTCCTTTTTGCTCGAAAGGTTGACCAATTTTACTTTATCCCCTTTACGGCCTCCCTCCTTCACCTCTCCCAGGGCGGTGATCTTGAAAAGATCATTCTCGAATAGAATGATCACCCGGTCCCCTTTTTTAACCAGCGGAGGGACCTCGAGCATGTTCAAGCGCAAGACTTCCAGGTTGTTGACTGCCAGGGTCGTCCGTTTACCCAAAACTTCCTTTACATCGGTCACGACATCCTGAGGAAGGAGAGAGAAATTTTTTCTGACCACCTGAACGTCATCCTCTTGAATGGCCTGTTGTCTTTTCAAATAATGCTTGACTACAACCACATCTCCATAAATATCCACCCAGGCGCTAATCCTAATTCTTTTGACCTCCTGTCCATTGGCATAGAAGACCATCGTACCGGCTATACTCCCCCCGCGAACGGCCTGTTCGGGAAGGAAGATTCTGCAAGAAAGATTTTTCCGGGGAAGGGTGATCTTTTCGTAACCGCGGAAGTCCCTGATTTCTGCCTTTTTGTTGGGGTCCTGGATCATCTTCTGGAGATGATTTTCCAGCATTTTGGACATTTCTTCAAACCCAATGGTCTGGCCGGTCCACAGCCCCTCGGCAGGGACAGCATGCTGACAAAAGGCGACCGATACTAGAAGAGGAGACAGCCACAATGAGATTAAGAACCAGTCAAAGCATTGCCCTTTTTTCATTTAATCTGTCCTTACCTTATCAAGTTGTTGGCTTGCTGGAGGCATTGATCACTTGTCTGGATGACTTTGGTTCCCATCTCATAGGCCCTTTGGGCCATGATCATGTTAATCATTTCCTCCACTACATCGACATTGGACATTTCCGTGAACCCCTGAAGGATGGTTCCAAATTCATCTGTTCCCGGATTCCCTTGCACCGGGTCTCCGGAACCATCACTGACTAAGAATAAATTTTGACCCCTGGCCCGCAGCCCGGCCGGATTTACAAAATCAAACAATTGGATCTGGGCGCTGGCCAATTCCTTCCCGTCTGACCCGGCAGCCACCAATTTTCCCCCCGGTTCAATGGTAATGGTGACCGCTTTGGCGGGGACGGTAAATTCCGGCTGAAGTCGATTCCCGTTGCTGTCGCAGATAACCCCGTCCTTATCCATTTTGAAGGCGCCGGAACGGGTATAAACCTCTTGGCCATTGTTCAGGAGCTTGAAAAATCCTTTTCCTTCAATGGCCAAATCCAGCTGGTTTTTCGTTTGGGTGAAATCCCCCTGGAGGAAAATCTTTTCGACGGACACCACCTTGGAACCCATGCCCACCTGAATCCCCACCGGCAACTGCCCTCCAGCAGCCGTGGTGCTTCCAGCCGTGCGCAGGGTTTGATACATTAAATCCTGAAAATTCACTCGGCTTTTCTTAAATCCCTGGGTGTTGATGTTGGCGAGGTTGTGGGCAATGGCATCGATCTGGGTTTGCTGCGAGGCCATGCCCGAGGCGGATGCCCAAAGGGCGCGAATCATAATTTATGCCTCCTGCAATTTTTTTTAAACTCTTCCGATCTCATTGACCGCCTTGGAATCCAAGGTATCATCGGACTGGATAATCTTGATACAGGCTTCATAGGTTCGATGGGAGTCCAGAAGGCTGAGCATCTCTTGAATCGGATTCACATTGGATCCTTCCAGCGCCCCCTGAAGGATTTCGCTCCGGTCTGCAGCGGTCTCGTTCTCTGGACTCGGCGATTGAAACAGGGTGTGTCCTTCTTTTTGCAGAGCATCCAGGGTGGGAAAGGTGACCAGGGCAATCCGGTCCACTTCATTCCCATCCACCTTGATGGACCCATTACCCTCCACGACGATATTCTTCCCGTTTAAGGTGATTTCTCCCCTTTGGCCCAACACCGGGAGTCCCTCTGCATTGATCAGGACTCTATCCTTATTCAGCCCAAAATTTCCGCTTCGCGTATAACGTATGCCGTTTGTGGTTTTCACCTTAAAAAACCCATCGCCTTCTATGGCGAGGTCAAGAGCATTCCCTGTCTTTTGCGTACTTCCAGGAAGAAAAGAAATCTTCGATGTGTCATTTCCGACATTCTGGAAGCGATTCCGGGCCTGGGATAAAATACTATTAAATACGGAAACATCTCTTTTAAAGCCGGCGGTTTGAACATTGCTCAAATTGTTGGCAATGGTATGAGAAATCCGGGCTTGTTGCCGAAAAGCTCCCAGAGCGGCCACGGTTTGGGAATTGCGCATGGTTTAAGCTCCTTTCGGGATAATTCATTTTGCAAAGGCTATGCCAAGAGGAATTCATAATCCGAAACGAGCTGGGCAAAGAATTTCTTGAATGGACATCATTCAATGATTTAGCAGGATTGAATGAATTTCTCTTCCTTAAGAATCAAAACAAATCTTCCCGTTCCCTTAGACTTTTTTGGATTGCATGATAGATAATGGCGGCCAGAGCGGGGCAGGAGGAAATTATTGCCTATCTTTTCCCCCCTCCAGCTCACGCCATCGATTGTTCACCGAGTAGACGAAAGCCAATATTTCGGCGATCACGACGTAAATGGAAGGAGGAATTTCTTGATAGAAATCTAACTGGGAAAGGATCTGGATCAAAACCGGGTCCTCTTTAATGGGAATTCCGTGTTCTCGAGCCAGTTCAATGATTTTTTGGGCCAACAGCCCTGATCCCTTTGCGGTTACCTTGGGGGCGCGGTCCTGAGTGGGGACATATCTCAGGGCCACTGCTTTTCTAGCCGGCTTTTGTTTCTCTTGCGGGTCCATAGGTTTCATACAACTACGTTAAACAAAGAATCGGACCATCTTTCAAAGTCCGGGATCAAAGATGGACTGATCTTCTCCCCGGCCTCCACGGAGACCCGGAAGAATGGCTCAAACCCTACTTGGTGCAACCGGAGGGAGACCTCCGGGAGGGCCTGTTCAAGGATTTTCTTTACTCGTGGCTCGGAAACCATAAAGGTGCAGTAAAGCCCTTTTTCCTTTATCCGGACCTCAATTCTCATCCTTCCCCAGTCCGGAAGGTTAAGTAGAAAAAGGATGGAAAGTTCTTCCGGTTCCAACGTTTCCCCGCCCTGGTGGGGAAAGGAAAATTTCAATTCCACAAATTGGAGACTATTTTGGACCCACAGGGGGAAGAAGAGTAAAATTTTTCCCTGCGGATCTGCATGATTCAGGTTGAGAATCTGATATAGCTCGATTTTATCCACGAACTGACCCAGCCCTTGCACAAGGTCCCGAAGGGCGGTGGGGTTGGAATTTTTATTCTGCTCGACCAAGGAATTTAGCTGGGATTTGAGTTTTATGAGCAAGCTCTTGAGGTCTCCCTCCGGCAATAAATCGAAAGAATCTTGCGTCTGGCCCTCGATAAAATGCTTTAATCTCGCTTCCCAAAAAATGCCTGACTGGGCTACGAGCTTCCGGAGGGCCAGCGGATCCCAGGGAGAGGGGGGAAGTGAAAAACGGCTGATTAGAGAAAAGAATTGTTTGAGGGTATCCTGAATCTCCGGGGGCAGCGTTTCGGTCGAAATCTTCCATAACCCAGCCAATTTTTCGGCTAACTTTTCCAGGGGCAAATCAGAAGAAAGATACTTCGTGAGTAAAGATTCTATCTCTTGCCCCGGTGGATTTTCCTCGGGGATGATCTTCAAAATCACTTGGGGATGGATTGCTTCCACCCGGAAGATTAACTCCCTGTCTTTGGTCAAGGAGACACCCCGGTTTTCCACCAGGATTTCTTCCGCTTTGATCAGGATGAGCGCGTGCAGAGGGTCAACCCGATCGATGACCGTCCCCCGGATGATCTCCCCGGGATGGAAAAGGGTTGGACTTTCCCCAGAACGAGGATTCACCAGGACGCATCCAGTGGAAAATGAAGGTGGGAAATTTAATTTATCCAAGATATGCAGTGGGTGTTGGGCCCTTTACTGGCAATATTGTTTCAAATCTAAGATTAATTGCACTTCTCCTTTGGGAAGCTTTAGACGCCGAACAATCTCAGGGAATTTATACCCCGCTTCCACCATCTTTACAACTTTCCCATAAAGGTCTGTCTCCTTTAACCCTTCCGGAGTGAATTCTCTCCTTTCTTCGGTCCCTTCCAATCGTAGATTCAGACTTTGGATCTTTTCATCTAACTGTTCCATGAGTCTTTGGGTAAGTTCTTTTTTCTCCTCCAGGTTCTTGGAAAGGCTTAGGCAAAGGATTTCGGATTCCTTGGCCCATTTTATCAACTGGTCTGAGGTGCAGAAGGATTGATTTTTATCTTTGACTTTCCGAAGCGCTCGTTTAAAAAAGAAAACAATGGAGACCAGAACGATCAGGGTAATCCCTTCTGCGATCATCAGCCCATTTTCCAAATTCGTAAGATTCACAATTTGAAATCCATCCATCCCTTTTCTCCCGGGTTTGATTCTAAACCGTGATGTCTAAAACTTTTCCGACCTGCTTTTGATCCGGATCCCCCTCTGGTTTGTCTTCTGCCGCTGAAGCAAGTTCCTTCCCCGGCAGGTCCCTTTTCTTCTCTTTTTTTTTGCGCCGCGTCTCTTTGCCCGGGCTTCCTTTAGGATCCCCGGTATTCTCCGCTGGAAGAAGAGGATTCAATTTGGGAAAAAGGGAAAAGTCATCATCCATACGGATCTCTTTTCAAGCTTTGTCCGGCACCCGTTTGCAGGCTTTCCAGAACGGGTCTCATCCTCCACAATTTTATTTCCCCTCGAAGACTTTATTAATCTTTTCCGTTAGGGTCTCGGGGGTAAACGGATTGACGATATAATTATTGACCCTATTCTTCACCGCCTCGATGACCTTTTCCTTTTGTCCTTCCGCCGTGACCATCAAAAAAGGCATGTCTTTCCATTCCTCACTGGTTCGGACTGCCGTCAGAAGTTCAATCCCCGTCATTTGAGGCATGTTCCAATCGGAAATGATAAAGTCGCCCTTTTCGCTGCGCAGCACCTCCATAGCGCTGGTCCCGTCGTCGGCCTCTAAAATATTTATGTATCCCGGTTGCCGGAGTACATTTTTGATAATCCTCCTCATGGTTGAAAAATCATCCCCGCCCAGAATGTTCATTCTGGAGTCAGCCATTGTCCTTTTCTTCCTTTGGTTGAAACAGTATGCTTTTGGTTCGGCAAAAGAATTCACGCGGTATCGTAGAGGTAATTCTTAACCTTTGCTCTTAACTTTAAAATGGCCTTGGTATTAATTTGGCAAATCCTTGATTCCGTAAACCCGAGCACCGCCCCGATTTCTTTTAAAGTCATTTCTTCATAATAGTAGAGGGAAATCACCGTTCTTTCTTTGGGAGAGAGTTCATCGATCGCCCGGGCTAATATGGTTTTTAGCTCTTCCAGGCTGAGAAGATGAAAGGGGTCATTTTCCTTTTCTTCGATGAGCCGGGTAAGGAAATTTTCCTCCGCAAATTGGGGAATTTGATATCGCAGGCCTTCCAGGTCCAGGAGGGAAATTCCTTTTGTTTCCCAGATCAAGTCATAATACTCTTCCAGCGAGAGCCCCAATTCCTTCGCGACTTCTTCATCTTCCACGGGCCCGCCCCGTTTTCTTTCCAGGGATAAATAGGTTTTCTCTAACTGGGCCGCTTTTTGCCGAATGGATCTGGGGACCCAATCCAAAGACCTCAATTCATCTAACATGGCTCCGCGGATCCGAAATTCCGCATAGGTCTTAAACTGAACATTTTTATTGGGATCAAACTTGTTCAAAGCATCCATGAGCCCGATCACTCCCGCGCTGATCAAGACTTCCGTGGAAATGTGGGGAGGGAGCCGCATGGCCAGGCGATGGGCAATGTACTTGATTAAAGGCGAATATTTCAAAATCAGCTCTTCTCGATTTAGGGAATCATGACCAAAGGAAATCGAGTGAGCCAGTTTATGATCCTTCGTTCTATTTTTGAAAGCTTTGGTTTCCAATCGACGCCCCCATTTCGTTTACGCTTGGCATTGAAGCAATTGTTTCCAGAAGAATTGGACATTTCCATTCTCTGATCTTTGAACAGGCCTCTCGGAGATCGTTTTCGCCAGCTCCATAATTCTTTTGCTAAAAAGAGAACGGGGATAAATCTCTAAGACCGCCTTCTGAAGTTTTACCGCCTTGGGAATGTTTTCATCCGGAGGAATAAAGCCTAAATAATCTAAGGAAAGGCTACCCAAAAATCGGTCAACAGCTCTGTTCAATTTTTTAAAGACTTCTTTAGCCTCCTGAGCGCCGGAGGCTAAATTCACCAGGATCATAAAACTCTTTTTCCCGAATTTCATCGATAAAACTTTAATCAAGGCGTAGGCATCGGTAATCGAGGTGGGTTCTGGAGTGGCGATGATAATCGATTCCGCAGCCGCCATGTTAAAATATAGGACATTGGCGGAAATCCCCGCACCCGTATCAATCAGGAGTACATCAATGTCCATGGGCAGATGATCTAGCTCGTTTAACAGGAAAATTTTTTGACTTTCTTTCAAATCGACCAATTCAAGAACCCCCGAACTGGCGGGTAGGATTGACATCCCTCCGGGTCCTCTGACGAGAATTTCGGAAAACTTTTTCTCCCTCTTGAAAAAGTGCTCGATGGAATAAGGAGAGGTGATTCCCAAAAGAACATCGATGTTGGCCAGCCCCAAATCGGCGTCTAAGAGTAACACCTGCTTCCCCAACTGAGTAAAAGCCAGTCCCAGATTGGCGGTCACATTCGTTTTGCCCACTCCCCCTTTCCCGCTGGACACCGAGATGACTTTAGGCCACTTCAGGGTTGCTTCTCCTTGCCCATCTATTTGCGGTACACTTGGATCCGGCCGGCCGGAGGTGTTTTTCAGGAGGGAACGTAATCCTTCAGCTTGGTCCATAGAAATTGACTCCGTTAATTCCATTGTATTTGATTCAATACCAGGCTGGCGACACGTCCCTTGGTCGCCAGCTCAATATCCTCTGGAACCCTTTGACCGTTGGTGATATAGGATAGGGGCTTTTTATAGCGCAACAACTGGTTAAAGAAGGGGACGTATTCTTCCGTTTCGTCAATTTTCGTTATAATATAGCTTTGGATTGGCAGGGCGCTAAAACGGTGAACCATCTGGGCCATATCCCTATCTTTCATCGTGGCGCTTAAAACAAGATGATTTTCAATCGCCGGATGAACCGTCAAAAATTCTTTCAACTCCTCGAGGACAGCCGGGTCATGCGGGTTTCTCCCCGCCGTATCGATGAGCAGAATATCCTGATTTACATTTTTGGCAATGGTCTCCTTCAGTTCTTCTGGATTGACGGCAACTTCTATGGGAACCCTTAAAATTCGGGCATAGGTCTTCAGTTGTTCAATGGCCCCGATCCGATACGTGTCGATGGTGATGAGGGTTAGACGTTTGTTCATCCTTAAAGCGAAATGGGCCGCCAGTTTCGCCAGGGTGGTAGTCTTCCCCACGCCGGTGGGCCCAATAAAAGCCCATATCTTCGCCCCATGCAAATAAGGTCTAGCCACCTCTACCGCATCCATCAACCGGTTGCGCAGTAGGTCTTGATAGGAATCTGGAGCCCTTACCCAATCCAATTTTTTCCCGGTGGCCTGGATTTCTTTCACCAGAGCGTTCACAAACTCCGGAACCAACCCGGTAGAGAGGATTCGCTGGATGAAAGTATCTTCCTTAATTTCTTCCGGATTTTTTGGGGTCTGCTTCCATTGATCCAGGGTGGGAAAATGGACCGGGGAGAAAGCCGGAGATTTTACTGGTTGATCCGTTGCCGCCACCACTTCGACCCGCGATCCATCCAAGAGCCCGGGATGGGAAGAAGTCTTTTTGATTTTCTGGGTTGAGAGGATGATGGCCTCTTCCCCCAGTACTTCTTTTACCTGGCGTAAGGCCTCCTGCATATCTTTCGCCTCAAACCTCTTAATCTGCATATTTTAAAGTCACCGTCCCTAAAGATTGAATTTTTGCTTGAGCGGTCAATTCGTTATGCGACAACACCACCACCTGCGGCAGGAATCGATCTAACAATTTCTTCAGATGTCTGCGGATCGTCGGCGAACAAAGGATAATCGGTTGATAATTCGCTTGGCTCATTCTGTCCAAGGTCTGGTTGATGCTCATCAAGATTTTTTGGGCTAAGTTAGGCTCCAAGGACAGGTAAGAGCCGTGATCGGCCTTCTGAATTCCCTCCCGCAGGATATCTTCAATCTTTTGATCAATCGTGATCAAGGGTAGCACCCCCTCCGTGGTTTCATATTGTTTTACAATGGACCGGCCCAGCCTTTGTCTGACATATTCAGTGAGGACGTCCGGGTCCTTCGTAATGGAAACGGAGTCAGCCATTGTTTCCAGGATGGTTAGCAAGTCTCGGATTGAAACACGTTCCCTAAGAAGGTTCTGTAAGACTTTCTGGATCAACCCCAGGGGTAATATACTGGGGACCAATTCTTCCACGACTTTCGGATAATTCTGGGCTAATCGGTCCAGTAGTTTTTGGACATCCTGTCGGCTCAGCAGTTCATCCGCATGCATCCGGATGACCTCGGTCAGGTTAGTGGCGATAATGGTAGGGATGTCCACAACCGTGTACCCCGCGAACTGGGCTTCCTCTTTCCTTTTTTCTAAAATCCATAGGGCGGGCAGCTGAAAAGCTGGCTCTTTGGTCGGAATGCCCTCAACGGTTTTTTTGACCTCCCCCGGGTTCAAAGCCATTACATAACCCGGCATCATTTCCCCTCTGGCCACCTCATTTCCCTTGATGACGATGCGATATTCCCCGGGTTTTAGCCGGAGATTATCCCGTACGCGAAGCGGGGGCACCACGATACCGAGATCCATCGCAAATTGTCTTCGGATCGACCGAATTCGGTTCAGTAAATCTCCGTTTTGTTCTTCATCGACCAAGGGGATCAACCCATATCCCACTTCTAATTCCAGGCGATCCAAGGTCAATAAGGTTTCCACTTGTTCAGGGGCGTGAGGGATCATGGCCGCCTTTTGACTTTCTTCCATCTTTTTTTGGGCCTGTTTCTTCTGTTCCTTGAAAATGAAATGGGCTAAGAAGCCCGTCACCACGGATAGGGTGATGAAAGGAATGTGCGGCAGTCCGGGGATTAACCCCAATGAAAAAAGAATCCCCGCAGAAAGAGCAATGGCCTGCGGTTGAAGTTTGAATTGTTTGCCCAATTCTTTGCCCATGCTTTGATCCGAGGCGGCCCGGCTGACAATGAGTCCTGCCGCTGTGGAGCTGATTAGGGCTGGGATCTGAGAGACCAAGCCATCTCCGATGGTCAGGATGGTGTAGGTTTGGGCAGCGGTCAAAAGGGGTAAATTTTGCTGGAAGATCCCGATGATGAATCCCCCTCCAATATTGATGAGAATGATGACCATCCCCGCGACCGCTTCCCCTCTGACGAATTTACTGGCTCCATCCATCGCCCCGTAAAATTCTGCCTCTTGAGAGATCCGGGCTCTCCTCTTGCGGGCTTCCGTCTCATCGATGATCCCGGCATTCAAATCAGCATCGATACTCATTTGCTTTCCGGGCATGGCATCCAGGGTGAATCGGGCGGCAACTTCCGCGATCCGCCCGCTTCCTTTGGTAATGACCACAAAGTTGATGATCACCAGAATGATGAAGATGATGAATCCCACAAAGTAGTTGCCCCCCACCACAAAAAGGCCGAAGGATTTAATGACCTGACCGGCGGCGGAAAGCCCCTCATTTCCATGCAGTAGAATGAGGCGGGTAGAGGCGATATTCAAGGACAGCCGGAAGAGGGTGGTCAGCAAGAGAAGGGCGGGGTAAGTTGAAAATTCCAGTGGAGTTTTTATGTATAGAGAGGTCAGTAAAATCACCAGGGAGAAGGTAATGCTGAGCGAAAGCAGGATGTCGAGCAAGATGGTAGGTAATGGAAGTATCATCAGCAGGAGAATCCCGATCACTCCCACTGCGGTCAGAAGATCACTCTGGTTCAGTCCCGATTTCTCTTGCAAGATTGGAAGGGGTGGATTCAATTTCTCAGCCATTCTCTTCCTTCAATCCTAAAAAGCCTTTTTCTTCATCCGGTACACAAAAGCCAATACATCCGCTACCAAATGGTAAAGGGTCGTCGGGATCATTTGCCCCACTTCAACGGTTTTATACAGGATCTGGGCCAACGGCTTGTTTTCCAGGATGGGGATTTTGTGTTCCCGGCCAATTTCTTTCAACTTTTCCGCAACAAATCCGGCTCCCTTCGCCAAAAGCTTGGGGGCCTCCATTTCTTCACCTTTATAGTATAGGGCCACGGCAAGATGAGCGGGGTTGGTAATGATGACATCGGCTTTGGGGACCTCGGCCATCATCCTCCTGCGGGCGAGTTCTCGTTGAATGCTCCGAATCCTGGCTCTAACGAGGGGATCCCCTTCGGCTTGCTTTCCCTCGTCCTTGATTTCCTGTTTACTCATTCGCAGCCCCTTCTCATAACTCCACCGCTGATAGATGTAATCCAGGCCGGCCAGAAGAACCATCACCAAAACGGTTTTTAAAAGAATGTCGAAGGAAACCAGGCCGATATATTTGAGGATGCTGCCGACTTCTTGGTCCATTAGGGGTAAGATGTTGGGCAACTCTTTTTTGATCGTGTAATAGGCCACTCCCCCAACGACCAGCATCTTGCATAAAGATTTCAGTAATTCCAAAAGGGATTGCAGGGAAAAGAAACGGCTGAATCCTTTTATTGGGCTTACCTTCGAAAGATCGGGTTTGATTAACTCCAACGAAAAAAAGCCGCCCACCTGAACATAATTGCTCAGAATCGAAACAGCCACCACAACACCCAGGAAGGGGGAGAGGATTAAAAGAAACGAACCGATCAATTGTTTCTGTAAAGCCTGGATGTTTCCCGGGGTTATGGAAAAGTTTCCTGCATTTTCAAAAAATTGAATCATCAAGGTCGATAGTTGCTGATAATAGTAAGAACCCAAAAAAAACAAAGCCAGCAAGCCCGCGAGCAATACCGAGACCGAGGATATTTCCCTGCTTTTAGCGACTTGGCCTTTTTTCCTGGCTTCGGACCGCCGTTTGGGAGTTGCTTTCTCTGTCCGCTCTAAATCCGCCATATCTATCTTCCGATTAGGGGCAACAGGGTATAGACCAACCCGCGGCTCGATTCTTCAAAAAGAGCCTTCAGGTAGGGGAATAACATTTCTATGGATAAACCTAAAAAGATGAAGCCCAAGCAAATGGTCAGCGGAAAGCTGGTGATCAACACATTCATTTGGGGGACCATTTTGGCGATCATTCCCAGCCCGATTTGCGTGAAAATCAGGACCGCCATAACGGGAGCCACCATTTTTATGGCAATGACAAACATCTTCCCTGAAAGATTTAAAAAGTGATGGTACAACCCCATCTTGAAGTGAAATTCTCCTGGCGAGAGGACCGAAAAACTCTGGAAAAGAGCTCTAATAAACCAATGATGGCCGTCGATGGATAAAAAGATTAACAGCCCCAACAAATAGTAAAACTGAGCAATCAAGGTAGTATCCGACCCGGACTGAGGGTCCAAAATATTCGCCATTGCCAAACCCATTTGATACCCCACAAATTCCCCCGCTAACTGGACCCCGGCGAAGATCAACTTGACCGAAAGCCCGAGGATGAAACCAACCATAAGTTCAGCAATCATGAAAAATCCAAAATTATAGGGGTCAGATGGAAAAAAGCGGACATCGACCCTCACCAGCGGTAAGAGGAGCAAGCTGACCGCAAGCACCAAACTGACTTTCAAGGGATTGGGCAGGACGGTGGAATTTAGGATAGGCATCATAAATAGAATCGGAGCGACCCGCATCATGATTAAGACGAAGGATTGAAACTGCACGATGGACCAGTCGAATAAATTGGACGAAATCAACGGGCTCCTCACCTGAGATAACGGGGAATATTGACAATCATCTGTTCGGTGTAACTCATCATTTTGTTCATCATCCAGGGTAATAAAAATAATAAGCTAATGAGGGTGGCGACAATCTTGGGCACAAAGGTTAGGGTTGCCTCCTGAATTTGGGTCACTGCCTGGAAGAGGCTGACCAACAGGCCTACAATCAAGCCAACCCCCAAAATGGGTAAAGAAAGGTACAGGGTAATTTCAATGGCATCCTTGGCAATATCCATGACCAGATCAGGACTCATTTTTTTCCCCTCAATAAAAACTTCTTACCATGGAATCCACGATCAAGTACCAACCATCCACCAGCACAAAGAGCAAGAGCTTCAGGGGTAAGGAGAGCATCATGGGGGGTAACATCATCATCCCCATGGAGAGGAGGACACTGGAGACCACCATGTCGATGACTAAAAATGGGATATA
>Ga0315288_10004886_pt1 | contig 17053 bp, 9 predicted proteins | sample YL17G11_20_MG_FD_203454 | JGI IMG/M metagenome (GOLD analysis project Ga0315288, IMG submission 203454) | Sediment microbial communities from Yellowstone Lake, YNP, Wyoming, USA - YL17G11_20 | ecosystem: Environmental > Aquatic > Freshwater > Lake > Sediment | place: USA: Wyoming | collected... | reverse complement strand
TGGCCTTGTCGATCTCCTGCTGCCTCACGAGTCGCTCCTTGGCTCGCTCCACATCGTGTTTCATTTGCTTCATAAAGCCCGGAATCGTATCCTTGTCTTGTTTGTAGTAGAATAGCACGTGCTGCTGCTGCTCTTGTGCAGCGACCGCGACGAGGAGGAAGAGAAGAACGATAATTAAAGTCATTTTTGAGTTCATTTCTTTTCCTCTTCTTCTTTCTTAGCAGCCTCGAGGCGCGCTTTGCGGCTGTCACGCTCGGCGGCCTCTTTCTGGAAGTCGGCGAGCATCTTGAGAATGTCCTTGCGCGTGTCGAACACCTTGGTGCGCATCAGTTTCTTGCACTCGGCCTCGGTGTGCAGACCGTCCTCGACGGCGCGGCCGCGACACACTTTCGAGCAGAAATTCCGCCGCTCGCATTTGCAGAAGCCAATCGCCGACGCCCGCTTGCACGTGAAACAGCGCTGCGACGCCGGCACGTTGAGCAGCTCGGCCTCCGAGCCGGCTTGCACCAAGTAGAGTTCGCTCACGGTGAACACGCCGTGCTGCGTCGGGTGCGGCACCGTGTGGAACTTGAGCACGACGTTGCCATACCGGCAGCACACTTGCTCGATGTATTCCTTTGTTTTCGCGTGCAACAGCGCCGACTTGCAGTCGCCGCGATTGTCGGGCATCGGGTAAATCATAAACTTCTTCGTCTCCTCCTCGTTGGCTTGCTCGGGCACCTTCACATCCGGGCAGTGGCAGAAAAACACGGCGATCTCCTTCACGGGCTCCTTGTCGGGATTCTTCGCGTCCTCGACCGTCGGCGCGCTGTTCACCACGCACACGCCCTCTTGCATCTTGTTCCTGAGCATGCAGACGAAGAATTTCGGCCGTGTAAACTCGTCCTTGAAATCCTTTGGCGGCCACTCGAGCAAGTTGAGCTCTTTCATCAGTTCCTCCTTCTCTTTCTCGGCCAGTGCCGGGTCCGTCTTCGGCAACGGCTGGATTTTCTGATCGGCTTCGATATTGTTCGCGGTGCTCATCCTTTCTCAGATGTGTTTTTGGCATCAATGCCGGTAACTTTTCAGCGGCGACGCGTAATCAGCAGGCGGAATTTTGTCATTGTCGTGTGCAGCGCGATCGGCTTCCTCGCGCTCGTGGGAATCGTCGCGGGCGTTGTTGCGCTGTTTGGCGGCTCTGGCGGCGATCCGTTCGAGAACGGCGGCGGCCGGTGCTTTTTTGTCGACATGCTCGAGCAGCGCGTGCCGCACTTTGAGATGCCGCTCATTCGCCGCGAGGAGGGTCACTTGCATCGCGCGCACCCGCCACTCGCGTATGGTCGCATCTGCTTTGACAAACAACAACTGATGGTCGAGTGGAAGTTCCACCAGTCGTATTACCGCCTCTACACACTGAGCGACATGGTGATTCGCGGTCCGCTCAAGGACAACGACGATGAGCACCACGCGCCCATTGTTCTCGCACTCGGCGTGCAGACGGGCAACAAGCACCGGCTGACGGGCTCGACGATCATCGAGCGACACTTGATCGAAGAGATTCTGAAGCACCCGACGCGCTACTATGTCTCGTTGGAGGGCGACTACGCGAAATACGAGCAGTCGGTCGACGCGGCGAGGAAGCGTGAAATTGGCCGGCACAATTTGAATTTATCTATTTAGTTTGCCGAGTTTGCAACACCATTGAATGAACACCCAACCACAAATTCATGAGCACTCTGCCCATCGATAGGCTTCTCGGACTCTCGAAAACACCGCGCCGCATTCAGGGCGCCGATGGGCTGAGCATCGCGCTCGTGTTCGCGCTGCGCCCGCACAAACTCGACGAACTGTTCGCCGCCATGAACAAAAGCTTTCTCGCGAAAAACAACAACGTCAATTTCAACGTCGAAGACGAGGTGCGCTTCTTCGAGATCATGAACGAACTCTACGTCGACCACCCGATTCACTTTGGCTCGAACTCGCACTGGGCGTCGATTAACGAGCGCCGCTCGACGCCGGTGCCGCGCGCTGTCACGCGTGTGTTCCGTGCGAACCCCGAGGCGGCGCGCGCACTGCTCGAGGAGATGGCGCACTGGGCGAACCAAGGCACCAAGTCGCTCAAAGGCACAAGGATGGAGGATTACGCTGTGCTGAAACTGGTCGAGAAGATGCGCGCGTCGCCCGAGAAGGTCATGCGATTCATTGGCGCGTGCTACAACGCCGGCGAGTATCACTCGGCCGCCATCGCGCTGCGGCGCTCGCAAGAATTGGCGCTCCAGACAGCGAAGAGGATCGCGGAGATTACGAAATAAACTGTCTTTTCGCGCATATTTATTGCTCAGTCTCAAAACACCTCTGGTTCATTTTCAGTTTGGCAGATGCGTTGTCCGAGAACGATGAAAGTCTTACGACCTTCGGTGACAATTTTCACGGCATGCGCTGGAACTCGAGCAGCAATTGCCGCATCCAGATCGTGACAGCACTGAGACGACAGAAGATGGGGAATGAATGTCGTTTCATCCATGATGAGTTTTGAGAGCGTTGGCGATTCCAGTGCATGCATCCACACCGAATAAATGGGAAGAGTGGGAAATTTCAAACTGTCGTCGTAGTTCGTTTCGAGAATTTCCAGACCAGAATTCTTCGCAAGACGACAGAGTGCTTGGCCGACCATTTCCGTGCTATCCACTGAAATTTTGAGAACTTTGAGAGTGCATGCAGGATTGGCGATTATCGCCTCGGCCAGCGCAACAACGTGAAACGCGGGCATGTTTGGCGAATGAGAATCGGCGGTGAAATCCAGCGAAGTCAATGAACTTGATTGAAATAGACTCTGGAGACTCACGTGGAATTGACTGACTTCCAGATTTCGAAAGTTGGGATTCATGAACCGAAGATCGGTGATGTTGTTGTCAATTGCATCTTGACAAATCAGGCGAAATCGCTGTGTTGTCAAGTCCAACGTGACACCGGGTCCATGTTTTGCCCAATAGCGCGAAGTTTCAGTAGTGCCCGCATCAACGCAACTTTTCGCATTTGAATTCTGCACAAGCTCGTTGTTGACAATTGCTAAATGCGAATGATACACTTCTTCAGAATTTTCCGACATTTTTTAAACAATTTTTTTTTGCGGGAAAATAAAATTCTATTTTATTTTACTCGTGATTAATTTTTTTTGGCGTCAGCAGCCAATACTTCCTTTTGGGTAGGCGAAACTCGGCGAGCAGCGCAGCAATGTCGTCGTCCTCGACGCGTGCCGGCGCGCTCTTGAGGATTTTCAACAGCGCCTCTCTCGGGCGGCTGAGAGAGACACGCGTCTCGCCAATCAGTGCAAAGAGGCGCTCGAGGAGCGCGACGTTGTCGCCCAAGCACGGCCGCAACACTGCGCCCATGAAGATCGCGAGCCGGAAACTGTCGTTGCGCGTGTCGGCAGCGAACACGTGGCCGACCAGTTTCTGCGCCGATTCGAGCAGCGCTTTGTGCCGCGTGACGAGGAGCGCGGCGATCTGCGCCGTGGGCAAGAAGTATTCGCGGTATGCCTCGGCGATCTCGAGCAGTTCGGCGGCCGCCGGGAACGCAAAGAGTTGGTTGTAGCGCTCGGCGCCCATGAGCGCGCGCTCGCTCATGCGATAGCGGAATATCTTCCTCCAGCGCTCGGGAAAGAGGCGCACAGTGATGTAGAACGCGACGACGCGTTGCGGCGAGAGGAGGTCGAAATCGACCATCGAGCAGAACTTGCGCAGATGCGGATAGCGGTGCACGTCGGGCGCGCCGATGAAGTCCAACTCGATGATCGGATGCACGAGGCAGCCGCCGAGCGCGAGCAGCTGCTGCGTGGCGCTCACTTGCGTGGCCGGTCGCGCTGGCCGCGACGCCGGCTCGGCCTCATAGCGACGGAGGCGCGCGGCGCTGCGCTTCCTTCCGTCGAGGTCCCAGATGTCGATAATTGAGTAGCGCGACACTCGGGGCGGCTCGATGGCGGCCTTGCAGTAGGCGCGCGATGTGGTGAGCCGCGTGAATTCGTGCGGGTTCAGTGCGCGGCGGCGCGCTGTGACGTAGAGCGCCGGAAATTCTACTTCGGGACGCGAACGCACGGACATTCATTGACTATTTTCCCGTGGGCGCGCGCTGCCGGCGCACCAAGCACCGCGAAACATTGTTTATTCGTCGACGTAGATGTTTGCGAGCCGCGCCGTGCACAGCATGCTCACTTCGCGCGCTTGCCTCGACCGCGACAGCAGATAGCCGATCATGGTGCGCAGCTTCACATTGTCCTCGATGATGTCTTTCATCTCCTCGGCGTCGGGCACCGCCTCGCGCAGCGCGCCCGAGTAGTAGAGCGCCGACGTGAGCAGCGCGTAACCGCACTGCCAGCCGCCGGCCTGTATGGCTGGCACGGTGCGTCGCACAATCTCAGTGCCGTGTGGGATGAAATTCAGATTGACGAGCAACTTGTAGGCCGACGACGCGAGGTTGTTGTGCAGATCGCCCAGCGAGTCGAAGTGCGCAAACACGCCGCTCTGGCACACATAGAGCGCCAGCGACCAGTGCTCGTTCTCGGTGTTGAGCGGGAACGCGACAAACTCGAGTCCGGGCACACCGTTGAGATGCGCTGCGCCAACGCGCGTCATGCGCTCGCGCAGCGAGACCAGATTGATGTTCTTCGGATACTTGGCGTCGGGCGTGTAGTCGCGCACGCGCTCGAAATTGGCGATCTCGCGCGCCACAACCACCGAGTCGACGAGCATGCATTTCGTCTGCAGCACCGAGCCCAGTTCGTGGACCGACGAGTAGCGACCCACGCAGCGCAGCGTCCAGTTGATGATGCTCGCGGTCGCATACGGACTGATGGCATTCTTCGGCGCCAGCGGACCCCAGAGCGCCAAATTCTGCGCGAGGCCCGAACTCTTGGTTTTCTGCGCCGCGCGCAGCCTCTCCTCGTCGAGGTCCGAGAGATACTCGGTTGCCAACTGCAACTTCCTATCGATAACAGTAAGAGTTTGAATCACCTCGAACGGGAGTGTGCTCATTTTTTCAAAAAAAGTGTGAATTAAATTTTTCGCGCGCGCCCCGGCAAAATAATAATTATGAGTTCGAAAAACAAAAAGAGCGCGCCTCCGCCAACGAACAAGAATCAGAAATCCGCGCCACCCATTGAAGCAGCGCCGCCGCCAGCACCGCTGCAACAATACGAACTGGGCACCTACTTCACGTCGGTGAAGCCCGAGTCGTGGTCGATCTTGTTCTCGCCGACGACGAGCAAATTCGAGTTGCTCGCGCGCGACCGGTTCGGCACCGACCACCGCGTAATCGCGGCGCCGACGCTCAACATCGCGCGCTCGGCGGCGCGCTTCTGTCAAGACGTGCTGAGCGACTCGGTGGCGCGGCCTGAGAACAGCCCCGACTACCCGCTCGTCGATCTCATTTCGAGCTACTGGGACGATTTCTTCAAGCAGTGCGCCGAGATGCGCATCGACCCGATCGAAATGGAGCAGATGCAGCGCGAGGCGCGGCACGCCAAGGAACTCGTGGCGTCGCTGCGCACCGAGCCGCTGATTCGCTTCGGATTGGCCGCGTGCGCGCGCAGCGACATCAAGGGCTTTGTGATTCGCCAGGGCGGCGGCGTTGCGTGTCGCACGTGCGGCAGCGCGACGTGGGCGATCTTCCTCATCGACAAGTCGGGCGCGTCGCACTTCTGCAAGACCGGCGGCCCCGATTCCGAGGAGGAACTCTCGCGCGACATGGACGACTACATCAAGAAGGCGAACCAGCAGTTCATCGACACCGAGTTGCGTGCGCAGTGCGCGCTGTCCAAGGGGCACGTATTCAAGACATTCGAAGTGGGCTTAACGATGGGCATTCCGCAAGAGGCGCCGTCGGCGGCGGAATTTATTTTCCAAGAATCGCTGAACAAAAAGAGAACCGGTGGTGGCGGTGACGACGAGGACGAGGACGTCGATGACAAGGACGTCAAACCCGAGGAGAAGGTCGCGAAAATACCGAGCAACGGTCCGCGCTTCGATCTCACGGTGCGCGAGAACAAGGATGCCGCAACCAGCGTTGAAGTCGACAAGGACAAAACCGAGTTTGTGCGCGCCATCGATCCGGCCACAATTGCAGCAGCGCCCGCGCCCGCGCCGCACGATGGGAAGATGACGCTCGCGAAGAACACAGAGACCGCGATTGTGCTGGCCGACGAATTTCTACCTATTTCAGGCGGACCATCCATCGATGCAAAGAAATAAACAATGAGCAGCAGCAGCAGTAGCACATGCACACACGAAACGCGAGCGTGCGAGACGGGCAATGTTTTTGCGTGCCAGTGCGGCGCGATCGCACACGCTGTTTGCAGTAGTTGCTCGCGGTTAATAACAGCCGAGGGCTTTCCGAGGCATTTCCGGTCGCCGACGCAATACGACGTGTTCTGCGGCGTGTGCCGCGACACGCTGTGTGTCGACTGCGCCAACACGTTCCTCGAGCCGGCGACGCGCGTCTGCTACAAGTGCCGCGCCGTCGACAACCCGGCCTACAACGACGAGGCCGCGAGCGCGTGGGTTGTCACCTATCAGTGCGGCTACATGGACAGGAAGGGTCGCACGCACAGCAACGTGTTCATTCACCCGAGCATGTTTCGCACGCGGCGCGAGGCGTTTGATCAGTGCGTGGCCTACGTGCCCGTGATTCTCGATGCGCTCGTCGAGCCGGCGCTGATTGCGAGCGCGTGCGAGGAGCTCGAGAGGCGCACGCGGACCGCCGAGGTGCTCGAGATGTTCGACCAGAATCCGGGCTTCCAACTCAAGTGCTCGGCGGCGACGCCGCTCGGACCCAGCGTTCACATTCTCGTGGTCGGCAAAACCGTGCGCAGCGCCGATCGAATACTGCAATGAAAATCCCACGCTCGCGTTGATAATCGTTATCGGCACTCGTTTGTTTGTTTATTTGCGCGCTGCCGTCGGGTGCGCAACATGCCCAACGTCGTCGTAATTAGGCTAATCAAATTGCTTCTCTTTCTCGCGCTCGCGTTTGGCGTCGCGGCGATCGCCACCGCGCTCATGATGCAGATCACCACGGGCACGTTCTCGTCGATCTACTTGCACGCCACGGTGGGCATCGGCGCCGGCATCGTGGGCCTCGTGAATGTCTACGCGTTCTTTGGCGTCGTCTATCTCCTCTGGGCCTACCAAGATTTACAGAGCGGCGATCTGACGAATTTCTCCGTCGACGAGAACAACGCCTCGGACGTCGGCGGCTACATCGTCGGCATCATGACTGTTCTGCTGCTGAGGGCGTTTTTTGATTATTTACTGGCGCCGAGAGTGGTGGTCGCCGAGAGCAGCAGCAGCAGCGCGCCCGCGAGGAAGCACGCCGATCTGGAGAAATGAAACGCGCGCTCGCCGAATAAACGCCAAGTTTCGAATCGCCATTTTTACTAGTTCGCAGCGCGCACCGTGTTGATTGTGCAGAACGACTCACCCAATTCTAATGTGGCAAAGCGTTCTCCTTCTTCTGTCCATTTTCGCTAGCGCTTTCGCAGTCCAAGCCCGCGAGCGCTTGCGACAGACACAACAATGTTCTCTGAATGTCGATCCCATGACCCACGCATGTTCGGCAACTCTGGGAAATGATGGATCATGTCCGTGCAATACGGCAGCAGATTGCCCAACGTGCTCCAATCAGTGCCAGGGCATTGAATGTTCGAATCATCAATGCACCTACCCGATCATCAACAACGACGACGGCAATCCGTGCACCAAAGATATCTGCAACCCGTTCACGGGCCAAGTGCAGCATGTGCGCAACCTGACGTGCTGCACTGACGATCGCCAGTGTCCGCACATCGGCGGTCCGTGTCTCTACAAGACATGCACTGTCGATCACCAGTTCTCCGACGGCCGAGGCACGTGCTCGATGCTGCCCAAAGCCCATTGCTGCACGAGCGACGAGCAGTGCGTCTCCGACGACGACTTCTGTGTGGAGTCAACGTGCAACTTCAAGACGCACACGTGCACCAAACCGCGCCCCGTTGTGTGTCGCGACCACGACGGCGACCGCTGCACGGCGCCCTACTGTAACTCGACAACTTCTCCGCCATGGACGTTCCAGTGTCTCGAGAAGCCACTCGGCGCGCTCTGCCCGGGCGCGTGCTGCCTCGGTTCGGCGTGCACCACGGTGAAACGCGGCATCTTCCCGTTCTCGCACACCGAGGAGGTCGCCAACTGTCGCGACGATCTCGACGCGGCGTGCTGCTTGGGAGCTGGCGGCGTGTTCGTTGGCCCCGGCACTCTCTGCAAAGAACCGCTCGCTCGAGACGTTTGCTGCAACAAAACGGTCACAGCCACCACAACCTTGACAACAACGTCGACCACGAAGCCCACGACCACGACTACTCCACCACCCACAACCACGACATCAGTTTTCGGGTGTTGTTTAGAATTCGTTCTCTTCGACGATCATCCGAATACCGCTACATGCATTCAAACTGATTTCGCTAGTTGCACTGGAACTCAATTTCTTGCTGGATCAGATTGTTGCACAACGGTAGCCGGGACATTCGGCGATCTAACATGTTGTGCGTATGCTAGTGCGCAAAATGGTGGAAGTGGTTACGCGGAACCCGCCGATGACTGTAATCGATGTCCGGCGACCACCACAACGACCGCAGCGGCTACAACGACGCCGGCACCCACCACAACTACCGCCCCGCCCCCAATCACCACCACGGTGACCACGACAACCCCGCCTCCCACCACGGTGACGACGCTGGCGCCGACGACGGCTGCGTGCGTTGGCACGTGCAGTGATAGCACGCAATGCTCGACGGAAAGCTTCGGACAATGCGCTGCTAATCCATTTGGTTTTGGTTTTTGCACGGGTGCATTTGGTCTTTGCTCGTGCAATCCTGCTACGAATCTTTGTTCGTGTCCGTTACCATCGTGTGGATGTTTTACTCCTGGAGGATTCGGCACAAATTTTACACCGTGTGGCGCAACAACCACACCGCCGACCACAGTGACAACACTGGCACCAACCACAACGGCTTCAATTCCGTGCAGCCAGCAGTGTCCGTTGCCACAATCGGCGTCTGCTTACCCGAATGTCGTTTCCGAGTGCAGCGAAACGTTTATCATCAACGGTCATTGTGACAGTCTGACTTCGACGACTTGCGACTATATTGGTCCTGATGGCACCACGCAATCATGCGCAATACCCGCGGGAACGACTTCATGCACTCCACTTAGTGGAAACAACTGCCAATGTGTGCTCGGTTCACTGGACTGTTTTTGCACACGTGCAGCCCCACCACCAGTTTTTGGAGGCACGCCGAAAATTAGCGTCAGCTGCAAAGCGTGCGATGCGACTTGTCCACTCGGAAATGCACAATGTTCTCGATCTCACACTGGCGCATGTGTATTTGGTTACACCGGAGCGCATTGTGTGTATGATGGAATTTCAACAAACATCGGCTGCAACATCATCAGCCCTCTATGTCCAACAATCACGACCACTGATTGTTCGTGCATGGGTGCTGATGGACAACCTTTTCCGTGTCCATCTCCTGCCACAACCACAACACCGGCGCCGACCACGACAACGCCAACAACGACGCCAGCGCCAACAACGACGGGATCGTCATGTGGAACATGTCCAACATCAAGTAGTTTTGGTATAACCGCGAGTGGGTGCGCAGAGAACTGGATTTTCGGAACCTGCACGATGGGAGTGTGCACCTTACCTGCAAGCACTATCACGTGTCCTTCAATTGGTGGATGCGGATTTGAAGGCCAAAATTGTGTCTGTGATGGCTGCCGTTGCACAGTGAAGAATTTTGGATTTCTCACGAGCACGCCAACGTGCACGCCACCGACGACGGTGACGACGCCACCGACGACGGTGACGACGACCGCCACCACCACCACGACAGCAGCGGAGACCACAACGACGACTGCGGCTGCCACAACTACAACGGCAGCGGAGACGACCACCACGACCACAGCGACGCAGTGCAGCGGAACGTGTGAAGTGAGCAACCCTGCTGGTCAGCAGTGTGTGCAAAAGACGCAAATTGCCGGCTTTTGTCCACCGATTGGTGCCACAGGTTACACAGCAAACACGTGTTTCGCTCAACTTGTTTTCACCGTATTCGGTGACATTGCTTGTGGATCATGCAAAAATGATGTCCGTGATTACACACCATGCACTTGCGATGCACCTCCTACTGATAACACTTGCTACTGTGAGCAAGGAGTTAATGTCGACTACTATCCAAATTTTTATGGAAACTTTTTCTATGACGTGCCATGTGTATTGCCGACGACATCGACAACGCCGCCGCCAACGACACCAAAGCCCACTACTACATCGGCGCCAACGACAACAACTTCTGTTACTGGATGCTGTCTTTTCGATAATTCTGGAAAAAAACGACAATTCAACCATGCGGTTGGCTGCGACCAAGAGACACAATCCAGCTGCGAAAATAACGGTGGTATTTTCTTTGGTCCTGGAAATTGTTGTGCAGCAGACAACGCAGTGGCTTTTCCTGGACAGACATGTTGTGAAGTTGCGGAACAGAGTAACTATCTGTTATACGGGTCTGGAGCCTTTACTCCTGGTTGTGACGCATGTCCACGAACAACGACGCCTCCACCAACTACAACAACGGCAGCGGGGACGACCACCACCGCGGCGGAAACTACCACAACTACGGCGGCCGAAACAACCACGACACCTCCTCCGGCGACAACCACCGGCGTGCAGTGTGGTGTGTGCGACCCACAGCCGTCTCTTCCATGCTCTGGACAAACACAATGTGTTATCGATCCAGCAGATGGTGCATGTGTTATAAGTCACTTGACAGCTGTCTGGGTGTGTCTCAATCCAGTCGATTGCGATGTGCTCAATGGAGTCTGCACTTGCAACGATTGTCTTTGCATTACTGATGCCAAAAAGCGAAGTGGCGGCATGCCTCCTACTCCCGCATTCCACCAGTGTTCGTCGTTCACGACAACAGCAGCCGAGACAACAACGACGACTGCGGCGGAGACAACCACGACACCGCCGCCAACTACAACAACAGCAAGCGCTACCACGACCGCGTTTTTGTGTTCCGGTCCTGGCGATTGTGGTCCGCCACTTACCGCGTGCAACGACTGCAGTTCACCCGCATGTGATCCTCAAGGTCAATGTTTTTGCCAATCAAATGGTATTCATTCGTGCACGTCGGCCAATCCTGCATGCACTGGATGCGATGCGGGCGAATGTGATGGCGCTGGTCATTGTTTGTGTCAATCTCAATGCACGATGAGTCTGCCGTGCTGTGACAATGGTGTTTGCAGTCAGTTGGGCACTAATACTGATTGTGCGCGATGTGGTGATAAGTGCGACGTTACTTGCCCATGCGACGGCGTTTCTTGCGTTTGCCCGACGACAACAACCACCGCAGCCGAGACGACCACCACCGCGGCGGCCACGACGACGACTCCGGCGCCAACACCATTAACGCCATGCAACCGTCAGTGTCCGTTTATCGGTGCGTTGGTATCGCAAAGTCGACAGTGCGGAGAACAAGCCGTCCCCGGAACGTGTCAACCAGATCCGCAAGGCGGTCTGCAGTGCACTGTCGGAATTGCCGACCCGGCCAATCCGCTCGGAGCGTGCCCAACGACGAACCCTGGCGCTCTGTGTGTCGATGGCACTCAGATCGGAACGCCGTGCACGTGCGAAGTTGAGTGTGCGTGCCTCTACACTCCAACCAAACGTAGTTTGGGCAAGAGGCTGTTTCCAGCGTTCCTTCTCGGCGTGTGCCCGTGCACGCCCGGCGCCGACACCGTCGAGACCGTCTTTGGTCCGCTCGATCCAGTTGGTTATACCACGAACCAAGATGACAACGAACTGGGAACCGTGTTTGTCTCGTCACAGAATGGATTTATTACTGCTCTGCGATTCTTCCGCTCGGCGATCGATCCGAGTGCGCCGGGTTCACCGCGCACACTAAATCTCTGGAGTTACCCCGGCGGCGCGCAATTGATTCTCCCCGTGACGATCTTTCCAGTGACATACGGTTGGCAGACAGCACCCATTACGCCATTTCCAATCGTGGCCGGCGTAACTTACATGGTTTCGTATTCGAATTTCTTCAACGGCTTTGGAGAGATGTGGGCCTACAAGGACCCTGTGTTCACACCTACTGTCATTGGAGATCCTGATGGCATTCTCACTGGTCTTGGTGGTTGGTATAATCCGCTGCCAGGCGCGTTTCCCAATTTCCCGCAGTTCTCGACGGGGATCAGTTACTATGCCGACGTGTTTGTCGACACGACGTGTCCGCCTGCGCCCACTCCGTCACCGACAACCACGACAACGGCAGCTGAGACGACAACCACAACGGCGGCGGAAACTACGACAACTGCGAGTGCGACGACGACAACTACAGCAAGTCCGACGACGACGCCTTCGCCAACGCCAGAGTGCACGGTCGATACAGTAGCGCAAGACTGCCCGAACATTTTCCGTTGTTTCGACGCATCTTGCGTGAACGGAGTTTGCATTTACACGAAGAACGACGCCCACTGTCCCGCGGCCACTTTTTGCGAATCTCATCATTGCGGTCAAGACGGGTTCTGCACTCCAACTCAAGACGCCACTCTTTGCGAGGCTCAAGGACAAGGATTTGTTTGTTGCGGTCCCGGAACTGCGGATATCAACTGCATCGATACGACACAAGATCCGAACAATTGCAATGGATGCAACACACCTTGCGATTTTGGTTGTTCGTGCAAGGCAAGTTTGTGTGTGTGTCCGACGACGACTACAACTACACCACCAACAACAACGGAAAGTCCGACTCCAGCGCCGACAACGACTACCACGGCAGCCGAGACGACCACAACAACGCTACCTACATGTTCGGGTGTCTGCAACGACTTTGCTCCGCAGTTGGACTTCACAACCGTGACGCCGCATTGCACACTGTTAACGCCGACTTCCGGAGGGGTGGACGGTGTTTGCAGCGGCTCTCTTCACATCTGTTTGGCAAGCTTTTTGAATGCCGCCGGCGTCCGCGTGGCGCAACAATGTTCTAACACGCCATGCACCAGCGGTCGATGTATATGCGACACAGACTGTTACTGTCAATATCATGACAATACTTTTCCGCTTGGTCCGCGATACACTAATTGTCCTGCACCAGCACCAACAACGTCATCCCCGACAACCACTGAAAGTCCGACACCAACGCCGACGACCACCGAGAGTCCAACAACGGCGCCACCACCGACACCACCACCGTGCAGCACAGTATGCCCGTTGCCGGGCGTTCTTACTCCCGAATGGGATACGTCGAGAGTGTCGGCAGAGTGCACGCGTGATATGAATGTCCTTGGTTTGTGTTCGCCGACTGGCACGTGCGAATATGTCGATGCTCAAGGAAATTTCGTCGAGTGCTTTCCCGTCGCCGGCGATGGTTGCGCCGACTTTAGCAATGACTTCTGTTTCTGCGACAATATTGACGTTCCCACAGCGGATTGTTTCTGCCAACGCCGATTGGTTACAGCCAATAATGGCACGAAACAAGTTTCGATTGATTGTAATGCACCTCAGTTTACAACAACGACGGCAAGCCCGACAACGACTACCGCGAGTCCGACGCCAACGCCGACGACCACTGAAAGTCCGACGCCAACGCCGACAACGACGACAACGGCAGCCGAGACGACAACCACAACCGCGGCAGAGACCACCACGACGGCAGCGGAAACTACAACCACCACGGCAACCGAGACAACCACTCTACCTCCGCCAACTGGTTGCTGTCAGTTGAGTGCACAAGCTACATGCACGGCCGATTTGACGCAAGTCGATTGCGAATCGATGAGCGGCACGTATCTCGGAGATGGCAGTGATTGTTGTGTGACGCCCATCGAGCTTCTCAATGGTCAGACGTGTTGTCAAAGCATTGACACCGCTGGTGGCGCGTGCGCAACGTGTCCCACGACGACAGCACCGGCCACCACGACGACGGCAGCCGAGACAACCACGACGACTGCGGCTGAAACAACAACCACTGCAGCGGAGACGACCACGACCACCGCGCAGCCCACGCCGACACCAGCCGCAACACCAGTGCCGTGTCCAGAGGTGTTTTGTGTCAGCAACATTACCGATTTCTGCGTGAAGAAAGACATCGTCTATGGTCTCTGCGTCGCCGATCTCGGCGTGCCTGGTAATTGTGTCATTCCAGACCCGGCCAGTCCGTCTGGAATTGTTTGCGACACTTCTCCTACCAACTGCCCGGCAGATTCACATGGAACACAGTGTCTTTGTTCGACACTACCAGAGGGTGTTTGCTATTGCAACAACATGGTATCAACAAATTCTGGATATTACAACTCCGACGGATACTACTCGTATCCTCAATTGTCGGACGAGATTTGCGCACCAACCAACATACCGGATATTGGATGTTGTCAGTGTTCTATTAATGGAGGCACTGTCGAAAACGCATGTTTTTCAGCATTGACTTATCTTGAGTGTATTTCCCAATGTGATGCACATGAATCGGGCATTGTTCAATGGGCGCCCGATAGCCAAGGCGGAGGAGATTGTTGCTTTTTTGGCTCTACCGCGTGTTCGAGTATTGGTGGCGTTAATCAGGACGTGATTTGTCCAAAAACGACAACCACTTCCACCACGACAACGGCAGCGGCCACCACAACAACCACTGAAGCGGCGACCACCACGACAACGGCAGCCGAGACGACGACCACCTCTCAACCAACCACGACCACTGCGGCCACCACGACTCCTCCGCCGTCGGCGTGTTGCTATTGTGTAGAGACGAATACATGCAATTCGTTTTTTACGGGCGGACCGAGTGCATGCGGCGATTTTTGCCAAACTATAAGTCGTTCATATGATCCATACAACCCCGACTGTTGCGTTTCACAACCGCAAGCATGCTGCCCGACCACAACGAGCACGACTGTCACGACCACAACCACTGCGGCGGCAACAACGACCACTACAACTGCGGCGGCCACCACAACGATTGTTCCGTGCCCCGAGGTCGTGTGTCCGATTTGCGATCCGATTACAAAGATCATGTCGCCTTGCACCCGTGAAGTGCGCGGCGGCTTCTCGGTGGGCGACAGTGGCAATGAGTGCTTGATCCAACCGAGCTCTGGCGTGGCTTATCTCTGCCCGTCCGATGACTGGGTTCACCACGAGGGTTGCACGTGTCGCAACGAGTGTGCGTGTCTCACCACCGTCAACGATGGTCTGTTAGAGTATAATGCGTGTGTGCCACCAACCACAACCACGACAACTGCGGCGGCGACTACGACAGCAAAGGCAACGACCACGACTGTCAAGGCGACGACAACAACACCGGCAAAGACCACGACGCCAGCAAAGACCACAACAACAAAGCCAACAACAACCCACGCGGCAACAACGACGCCGCTTCCGACGCCGCGCCAGTGCTACGATAATTGTTGTCCACTGACAAGTCATGATCCATCTCACTGCTCGTCAACGATGAATGTCAAAGGAGCGACTTGCAACGGCGGATCTTGCAAAGTGAGCAACAGTTCAGTCGACATTGTCTGCTTGTCGAGCGATTGTCCTGGAGGCACACATGGAAATGCATGCAAATGCGATTGTGCGTGCCAGAGTGGCAACGATCCAACTTTCATTACCATTCGCAGTTGCACGGCGCCTCCGCTTGATGGTAGCAGTTGTGCGAGCTCCAAACGATTCTCGCTCGAAGAAGAAGCAGAATTTGCTGTCGCACAGCTCCAAGAGAACTCGGAAAATGGCAAACGTCATGATAGCAGCAGCAGCAGCAGCAGCGATGACGATGACGATGATTCATGCAAAGTATGCGCGATCACGTTGCCCTACAACTTCCCTGAGGCGAGCGTGACTGGCTGTCAGAAGGTGCTCTCAGCGCCCGGCACATGCCAGTTCGCGGGCACATCGGCATCGCTTGTCTGTTCGTATTTCGACGAGAATCAAAATTCGATTCAGTGTCCAACGATCGGCGCCGACACGTGTTCGCGACAGCAAGAGTCAGGCACCCGGTGCACGTGCGCGTTCTCGCAACCACAGTGTCTCTGTTCGACGACTATGCCTCTGACAGAGGGCGCCGTGTTGTTCAGCAGCGTGTGTCTCGCCGCAGCGCCGAAACCGCTGCCATCGGGGCCTGTCTGTGGAGGAACGTGCCCGGTGACAGAGGGCAAGATCCAGCACACGCCGTGTGAAACGGTGTCGAAAGTCGTCGGTTTTTGCTTCTCGACTGACGGCGGCGACCCGCCGTTTGGCTGCACATATTTGGGTCCGAATGACGAGCGTATCGCATGCGACAATTTTGCCACTGCAGGATGCAATCCAAACGCAGAAGTGTTAGCGCGATGCACGTGTCGCCTGGCACAACCAGTTTGCGGCTGCACATTACTCGCAATTGGCACACAGAATGTTATTCCGTTCTTCCATGCATGTCGACAACCCGTTCTCGAGGCCGCCGTGAGCATCCCGGCACCGCCGTCAGCGCCCGTCGAGGCTCCCGAGCCAACACACGTGCACCATCACAAGCATCACGACAGCAGCAGCGACGATGACGAGGAGGAGGAAGCGGAGAAAAAGCATGAGCACCAGCATCATAGCAGCCCGAAGAAGCATCACGAAAAAGAAGAAGCCGCGAAAAAGAAGCGCAGCGACGACGACGATGATTCGAGCGAGACGCAGAAGAAGAAGAGCAGCCACAAACACTCGTGCCGCAACGGACGCCGCGAGGAGGGCGAGCAATGCGACGGACCGTTTGACGACACGTGGTTCAGCGTGTGCAACGATCGCTGCGAGTTCGAGATATTCTTCCCGTCGGCGTTTGGCATGTTCATCATCCTCGCCATCTTCGTGTGGGTCATTTTCTACTTTGGCACGAGTTGGTGCCACAGACGCCTCGTCGTCGCGCGGCCGGTGCGCAAGGTGCGCGTCATGGTCTGCGATCTGCACAACGCGCCGAATTGCACGATTTGCGGAGGCGCGACGGTGGCCGTCGTCAAGAACGCGCCCGCGG
>Ga0315288_10004885_pt1 | contig 17055 bp, 15 predicted proteins | sample YL17G11_20_MG_FD_203454 | JGI IMG/M metagenome (GOLD analysis project Ga0315288, IMG submission 203454) | Sediment microbial communities from Yellowstone Lake, YNP, Wyoming, USA - YL17G11_20 | ecosystem: Environmental > Aquatic > Freshwater > Lake > Sediment | place: USA: Wyoming | collected... | reverse complement strand
TTCAACATAATCTGATTGCTCGGGAAACGAACAGTCAATGGGGTCTCTCATATTTTTCCTCACCGCCAGTAAAGAACAGGTAATGAGGAGGTAGTAAAGTTATGAGACCGGAACATGATGCCACTTGGAAGTCTTCGTTGGCGCCGCGTGCCGCTAGACTTCAGTCCACACCGAACATAGCGGGAAATGTAACCTCGCTCGGAAGGAACGGAGCATGATTCGTCTGACTTACCTTTTGCGGCGCAAAACAGGCACGTCTCGGGCAGACTTCCAGAAATACTGGCGCGAGAACCACGGGCCGCTGGTGGCCAGCCACGCCCGAACTCTCAATGTGCTCCGCTACGTGCAGGTCCACACGATACTGGAAGAAGACCAGAATGAGCAACTGCCCGGGGCGCGCGGCAAGATGGAAAAACCGTATGACGGCGTAGCGGAATTGTGGTGGACGAGCCGTGAGGAGGCGGCCTCAGCCCACGTGTCTCCGCGGGGACAGGCGGCAGCACAGGAGCTCCTCGAGGATGAGGTGAAGTTCATCGACCTCCCGAACTCGCCGCTGTGGTTCGGCTACGAGTACCCCCAGGTGAACCCTTCGCCGGAGAACATGGTCGCCACGGAATTCAGCTCGCTGGTGAAGTTCTATTTCCCTCTTCGGCACCTCCCGAGCCTTTCCCTGGAGGAGGCCCAGCTCTACTGGCGCACTGCCCACGGTCCACTCATTCGCCGGATCGCAGCGGCAGGCCACATCAAACGCTATATTCAGGTTCACCGGTACGTAGATGAGATGGAGACAGTGCTGAGGCAGGCTCGCGGTACTGTTGTTGAACCGTACACAGGCCATGCTGAGCTCTGGTTTGAGCGGGTCGGCACAACAGCAGCTACCCCGGAGACGACAAGAGGTGTACAACTCGCTATAGCGGACGAGAGCAAATTCATTGATTTCTCCCGGTCAAGCATGTGGTATGCGAAGGAGTATGTGTTTGTTGATCACCGCTGAGAATCGGGGAGAGGGAAGGTGACGAATTGAGCTTGAAGGACAAGAGCGCGGTCGTTGGGCTTGGCTACACCGAGCAGGGTAAGCTCCCGGGTCGCAGTGCACTGAGTCTCTATATCGAGGCTTCCAAAAATGCTACCGTTGATGCCGGCCTGTCTATGAAGGATATCGATGGGCTCATCATTGAGCCATGCCCTACAGACCCGCGCATCAGCGCCTTTGGCCTGGCACAGGAGATGGGAATCGAGCTGAGATTCGGCGCCGACGAACAGGTTCAGGGCGCCAGCGCCGGGGCGATTATGCAGCATGCCGCAATGGCCGTCGATGCTGGGCTCTGCAATTACTGCCTTTGCACTTTCGCTGACACTTCGTATTCCAGCCCAGGGGCCGGTGGCGTAGTGTACCAGGTTGGGGGCGGAATCAATGCTGCCTATGGCATGTTCGGAGTTGCTGCAAGCTACGCCATGATAGCCAGGCGCTACATGCACGAATACAGCGCTACCAGCCGGCAATTCGGAACCGTCTCTGTCACCTTCCGCTATCATGCCTCCCTGAATCCCCGTGCCATCTTTCGAGAGCCGATAACTATAGAAGATCATCAGGCTTCACGCTGGGTAGTCGAACCGCTGCGTCTGCTGGACTGCTGCCCGGTCCACGATGGCGGGCGGGCGCTCATCGTGACAAAGGCCGAAAGGGCTCGCCAGCTCAGGCAACGGCCTGTCTACATCATGGGATTCGGCCAGGGACATCCCTTCGGTGATCCGCTGAGACGGAAGAGACTCACGGTAACTGGTGCGGTCCAATCCGGCAAAACGGCATTTGCCATGACGGGGACTTCACCCGCTGACGTCGACATGTGTTGTATCTACGACGCCTTCAGCTTTGTGGTGCCACTGCAGCTCGAAGACCTCGGCTTTTGTAGGAAGGGTGAGGGTGCTGACTTCATACAGAATGGGAGGATAGCACTCGGTGGTGAACTGCCGGTGAATACCTCCGGGGGTCTTCTTTCCGAAGTCTACCTGCAGGGATGGGTCGGCACCCACGAAGCCGTCAACCAGCTCCGGGGAAATTGCGGCCCGCGCCAGGTGCCGGATGCCGAGATAGCCTTGTTGACCAGCAGCGGTGGTGCCCTCAGCGAGCACGCCACCGTGATATTGAGGAGATAGGTTCACGATGAGTGGGAAAACGCAGAAACCCCTGCCGGGCAGAGATGAGCTCAATATGCCTTTCTGGGAAGCGGCCAGGCGTCATGAACTGGTGCTGCAGCGTTGCCGGAAGTGCGGCTGCTACCGCTATCCGGCTGGCCTGACCTGTCCCGAATGCGTATCCGATGAACTTGAGTGGAAGAGGGTTAGCGGTCGTGGAACAGTCTACACTTGGACGGTCTTCCACAGGGCGTATCACCCAGCCTTCACCGATGAAGTGCCATACGCGGTGGTCGCGGTGGAACTGGACGAAGGGCCGAGGATGATAACCAACCTGGTGGACTGCAGGCCGGCAGATATCAAGATCGGCATGGCGGTGGAAGTGGTTTTCGAGGATGCCAGCGATGAGATCAGCCTGCCCAAGTTCCGCCCTGTTGGCTGATAAAGCCAGACCGAGGTCTCCTGCTTTCGATACGGTGTCCGCAAGATGAAACGAACCGATTAGTCAATACGAACCTATGAAGGAGTTACCAATGGCTGAGAAACCAGTACTTCTCTACGAGAAGAAGCTAGACGGCAAGGTCGTCGTCATGACAATGAACCGCCCGGATGCTATGAACGCCATCAACGGAGAACTCGGTCAGGCGCTCGGGGAAGCGTGGGAGCGCTTTCGCGATGACGACGAGGCGTGGGTGGCCATAATTACCGGCGCCGGGGACAAGGCGTTCTCAGCGGGTGCCGATCTCAAAGAGACGACCATGGTCCGCACCGGCCAGATCAAGCCGGCACCACCACGGCGGCGCGTCAGCGCGTTTCCGATGGCGGAGGAGATCAACCTCTGGAAACCGACCATAGCCGCGATTAACGGCTTCGCAATTGCCGGAGGATGGGCCATCGCCCAGCAGTGTGATATCAGGCTCGCCGCCGATCATGCCGAACTTGGGGTTTCTGAGGTAAGGTGGAACATGCCGGCGGGCTGGCTTCATTCACTGCCGCGGCAGATGCTGCTCGGGCATGCCCTCGAAATAGTGCTCTGGGGCGACCGCCGCATCACCGCCCAGCGCGCTTACGAGATAGGCTTTGTAAACAGAGTGGTGCCCAAGGAGCGCTTGATGGATGAGGCGATGGAATGGGCGGAGCGGATCCTGTATCTGGCGCCCCGCGACGTGCGCAACCTGAAGGAGATTCTCTACCGCGGTGCCTACATGAACGCGATGGACGGCGCGGCTTTCGCGCGTGCCCTTGAGCAGAATCTGGCCGGCATGGAAGATTCCATTGAAGGGCCGAAGTCTTTTTCCGAGAAGCGGAAACCACGGTTCAAGAACAGGTAAAAGGCCACTGACTGTCGGATGGCTTCTTGGATAGCCCGAAGACGGCGAATCATCTGTTCGAGAACAGGGGGGTGAAACATGGATTTCAACTACTCGCCGCAAGAGGAAGTTTTCAGAAGGGAAGTCCGCGATTGGCTCGCGGACAACATGCGGGAATTGCCCGTGTGGTGGGGCAGGCCAGATGTTCCAGCGCCTGACATTGATTCCGCTGAATACCGGGATTTTACCTTCTGGTGGCACCGCAAACTATATGACGCTGGCTTCGTAGGCATCGCCTGGCCGAAGGACTACGGAGGTCGCGGGGCAACCCTGACCGAACAGGCGATCTTCAACGAAGAGCTCGCCAGGCATCGCGCACCGGGCCCGGCAAACGCCATCGGCATCGGCTGGGCTGGACCCACTATCATTGCCGCGGGCACCGAAGAGCAGAAGAAACGGTTCCTGCCAAAGATCCTCAGTGCGGAAGAGATATGGGCACAGGCTTTCTCCGAGCCCGAAGCGGGTTCCGACCTGGCGGGCATCCAGACGCGCGCAGTGGAAGATGGCGATGATTTTGTCGTCAACGGACAGAAGTGGCCGACTGGCGCGGCCGAACGCGGCGACTGGGCAATCCTCCTGGTCCGAACCGACCCCAACGCCCCCAGGCACCGTGGCATTAGCTACCTGCTGCTGGATATGCACGCCCCGGGTGTTACCGTTCGCCCGTTCAAATGGATGGACGGTGATTCCTCCAACTGCGAGGTGTTCCTTGATAACGTCCGCATCCCAAAGAAGATGCTCGTGGGGCAAAAGAACCTCGGCTTTTATATAGCCATGGGCACGCTCGAGTTCGAGAGGTCGCAACTGGGAGCAACCGTCGGGCGTGAGAACATCATTAACGACCTCACCAGGATCATGAAGAGGACAGAGTGTGACGGACGGCCTCTGTCACAGGACGAGGTGCTCAGACAAGAGTTGGCGCAGCACTGGATTGAGACCAAGGTCATGAAGTACATGGGCCTGCGCATGCTGACCAGCCAACTCAAAGGAGAAACTACCGGTCCAAAGGCAAACCTCGGCTTTGTTATGGCCGGCGAATCCATCCAGCGCCTTCAGGACTTCGCCATGCGGATTCTGGGGCCATACGGCCAACTGGCCAGGGGCTCCAGGCACGCCGTCGACAACGGGAGGTGGTTGCGCAGTTACCTCTCATCGCGTGGTATTCCCACGATCGGCGGAGGCCCCGTTGAGATCAAGAGGAACATCATCGCCATGAGAGTGTTGGGATTGCCCAGATCATATTAAGCGAAACAGGATACTACAATGAATTTCAGCTTAGACGAAGAACAGGTAATGCTCAAGACCTCGGCCCGCAACTTCCTGGAGAAAGAATGCCCTAAGCGACTGGTAAGAGAGATGGCCGAGAACAAGCAGGGCTATTCTTCCGACCTGTGGAAGAAGATGGCAGAATTGGGATGGATGGGGCTGGTATTCCCGGAAAAGTACGGCGGTGGGGGCAGCACTTTTCTCGACCTGGCGGTTCTCATTGAGGAGATGGGTCGGATGCTGGTACCAGGTCCTTTCGTACCGACTGTGGTGCTGGCCGGGCGACCCATCCTGGCCGCCGGCACGGAACAGCTGAAGCGATGGCTCATCCCCGGCATGGCTAATGGCAGCATCATGGCAACCCTGGCATTTCTGGAGCCCGGTGGACGACTTGGGGCGTCCGGCATCAACGTTCGCGCCACCGTGTCTGGCAAAGACTTCATTATTAACGGGACGAAGCTATTTGTTCCAGATGCCCACGTCGCAGACTACATCCTGTGCGTGACCAGGACTGGTGACGGCGTGAGCAAGGAAGAGGGTATCTCCCTGTTCTTGGTGGACGCAAAGACGAACGGCATCCGTATTGAGGTCTTAAAGACTCTCACGGGCGAAAAGCTGTGCGAAGTCGACTTCAGCAACGTAGCAGTGCCCCGAAACAACATGCTGGGAGACCTGGACCAGGGATGGCCGATTGTACAGCGAATCCTGGACGAGGCGGCAGTTGCAGAGTGCGCCTGGATGACCGGAGGTGCTCAATGGGTTCTGGAGACTACGGTGAATTACGCCAAGGAGAGGATGGCCTTCGGGCAGCCAATCGGTAGCTTTCAAGCCATCGCTCACCGGTGCGCCAATATGGCCATTGAGGTGGAGGGCGCGGTATCGATTACCCAATACGCGGCCTGGGCAATCTCGGAGAACGACCCCGAGGCAAGTGTGGCCGCGTCAGTAGCTAAAGCCTGGTGCAGCGAAATGTACAAGCGCGTTGCAGGTGATGGCATTCAGGTGCACGGTGCCGTAGGTTTCACCTGGGATCACGATCTGAACCTGTACTTCAAGAGAGCCAGGACTTCAGAAATCGCCTTTGGTGATGGCAGGTATCACCGCGAGAGGGTGGCCGCTTACATTACCGGCGAAGACAGCCAATGACACGCCCGGGGATTCCGTCAAATACTTCGAGAGATCTTTTGTGGATAGCAGGCGCGGTATCAAGGAAGCTATCCGAAACGCTAACGAAGTTGCGCAAACTTCAGGGACCTATCGTGAAAATAGCAGTATGCCCCACTTTCTAAAAAGGATCCGGTTATGCATGGAGAAGGAGGAGACCGATGGTCTGGCAATCCGAGATCGAGGAACTCAAGCACAGGAAGCACCTCGCCGAGCAGATGGGCGGCTCCGAAGGCATTGCGCGGCAACGTAGTCGCGGCAAGCTCACCGTTCGCGAGCGGATCGCAAGCCTGGCCGACCCAGGATCTTTCCAGGAGATAGGCGGCCTCGCCGGTAACGCTAAATACGAGGGTGACAAACTGGCCAACTTCACTCCGTCGAACATGGTCATCGGTGTCTGCACGGTAAACGGTCGCAAGGTGGTCCTCAGCGGCGGTGACTTCACAGTGCGTGGTGGTGCCGCCGATGCAGGCGTTGGCAACAAATGGGGCTTTGCCAATCATCTTCCCCTGCAGTGGCGGATACCCTACGTTCGCCTGCTTGATGCCACCGGTGGCAGCGTCAGGACCTTCGAGCAAATTGGCCGCACCTATATTCCCATCAATCCGGGGACCTACACCATCGAGGAACTGCTTTGCACCGCCCCGGTTGTTGCGCTGGCATTGGGTTCGGTTGCCGGTCTTCCTGCTGTAGAGGTCTGCCTCTCCCACTTCAGTGTCATGGTTAAAGGCATCAGCCAGATTTTCGCGGGCGGACCGCCGGTGGTGAAAGCGGCACTCGGTTACGATATCACCAAGGAGGAGCTTGGAGACGAGCGTACGCAGGTATTCCAGGGTGGGGTGGTTGACAACCTCGCCGATACCGAGGAAGAAGCTTTTGACATGGCGCGGAAATTCCTCAGTTACCTGCCACAAAATGTCTGGGAGCTGCCACCACGGGTAGAGCGAACCGATGACCCCAGCCGGCGTGATGAGGAACTGCTGTCTGTCATCCCCAGGCAGCGGAGGCGGGGATACAGCCCCCACAAGATTCTCAAGCATGTCCTGGACCGCGATTCCATCTTCGAGATTACGCCCCACTACGGCAAGTCGCGCATTACCGCCCTGGCGAGGGTAAACGGTTACCCGGTCGGGGTCATGATCAACAACCCCATGTTCCTTGGTGGCTCGATGGACGTGGCGGCTGGCACCAAGGTGATCCGCTTCATCCAGCTCTGCAACACCTTCCATCTCCCAATGGTGTATTTCGCTGATGAGCCGGGGTTCATGGTGGGCCTGGAATCCCAGAAGGAGGGCATCGTCCGTGCCGGCGCCAAGATGGTCTGCGCCACGCAGCAGAGCACAATGCCCTGGATCACATTCGTGATTCGCCAGATCTACGGTGTTGCCGGTCAATGTCACGACCGGGCAATGCGCGGCATGTTCAGACGTGTTGCCTGGCCTTCGGCAAACTGGGGCTCGATGCACATTGAGGGGGGCGCGTCTGCGGCCTATCGACGCGAGATTGACTCCGCCGCTGATCCGGAGGCGAAGCGTGAAGAGATCGAGCGCCGCCTCAAGGCAATCGCCTCTCCCTTTAGGACCGCGGAGGCGTTCAACATCGAGGATATCATCGACCCCCGGGATACGCGTCCTATACTATCCGCTTTTGTCGAGACGGCACAGCCGGTATTAAAGACCCAGCTCGGCCCAACGCCCGGCCCCAGTTATCAACCATAGACGAGGAGGGTACTCATGGTTGACTATCACTACTAGGAAAGGCACGTCGGTGATAGAACCTCACGCAATTGCACCGAGAGAGTCAAGTCTTCGGGGATAGAAATCACAACAAATCGTAATGAAATAAGGAGGGCATACAAGACATGGAAGAGCAGAAGATCCTGTACACAAAAGAGAACAGAATCGGCATTATTACCTTCAATCGACCGGACAGGATGAACGCTATCACGGACGACATGCTGGTGGACCTGGCAAATATCCTCAATGAGGCTGCTGTTGACGATGAGGTGCGGGCAGTCATAGTCACGGGGAATGGTCGTGCTTTCTGCGGCGGCACCGACGTAACGGCCGGCATCGCGCGGGACCATGCACAGGCTGCCGCAGAGAGGGCCAGAAGAATCAAAAAGGTAGACTTGCCGGAGACATCACTGCCGGCATGGACTTTCACCCGAGTCCCCAAACCTACGATTGCCGCCGTGAATGGCGCGGCCGTTGGCATGGGTGCCGAGTGGACAGCCCAGTGCGATATCCGCATCGCCTCGGAAAATGCCCGTTTCGGCTGGGTCTTTCCGATGAGGGGGATAACCCCCGATACCGGCGCCGGGCCGTACCTGTTGCCATACATCGTTGGATTAAGTAGAGCGCTGGAGCTGATGTACTCGGGCGAGATAATCGATGCCCGTGAGGCAGAGAGAATAGGACTGGTGAGCAGAGTGGTGCCCCCAGATCAGCTCATGCCCGTGGCCAAAGAAATGGCAGCAAAGATTACACGAGGGGCTCCGCTGGCGACCAAAGGGGTGAAGGAGATCACCTACGGCTCTTTAGAGTGGCCGCCCAGCATTCACCATGGGGAGAACGCCAGGCGTTTCCGGGATACCAGCGCATCTCAGGATGCAAAAGAGGGTATCCAGTCTTTCCTTGAGAAGAGGCCTCCTGTCTGGAAGGGGAGGTGAGATTCTCGGAGGCCATGGCTGTGATCCGGTGAAGATGAGTGGTCAAGTGCCACAAGCTGCGCTCATAAGTGTCTATCACGATTAACATGAACTTCAGAATGATGGGAAAATCGCATGATTATTCACAGCCAACGGGCCGCATTCATAATGGCTCCTGTCATGATTTGCGCGCCGGTACTCTAATAACACGAGGAGTGAGGCAGTGAGCGTCCTTGAAGTGATTTCCAGACGAAGAAGCGTCCGGAGCTACCGGTCGGAGCCGATACCGGACGAAGTGCTCGCGAGGCTGCTGGAGGCGCTGCGTCTGGCGCCAACGGGGGGTAACCGCCAACCGTTCAAGTTCGTCATTGTCGGTGATACTCGCACGAAGTCGCGCATTGCAGCGGCGTGCCGCTGGACGCCGGGCAGGCCGAAGGGTCATGAGTTCATCGCTGAAGCGCCTGTTGTTATTGTGGCCTGCGGCTCGGAGAAGGACGGAGTTACCCGTTTCTATAAGGATGGACAGACCAGTCTCACCATGGGGCAGATCCCTGACAAAATCGACAAGGACGATGCTCAATTTCTCAACCTGACAGCGGTCGACGTGGCAATTGCGCTGGACCACCTTAGTCTTGTCGCGGCCGAGCAAGGTCTGGGCACGTGCTGGATCGCGGCACTTGATGAGCATGAACTGAAAGCAATACTGTCCATCCCTGACGAGATGCGAGTCCTGTTTGTGATGCCGGTCGGATACACTGATTCCTGGCCCGAAGCCAGACCGAGGAAGCGCCTCGAGCAGATCGTCTGTTACGAAAGCTACAGCTAGTTGCTAGCTGGCCTTCTGGCGCGCTGGAATGAAGCCTGGTTCTGGCCGCGCCGCCTGTGTCTCTGCCCGCAGTCCAGAAGGGTCACAGCGGCAGAATGCCGGGGTTATTTCCCAAGTACAATGCCCGCGGGGTCTATTTCATCGCGCAGGATTCTCAGGTGCTCGGCTGTAGGCTCCGGGCTCTTTCTAATCTTCTCGGGGACAATGATCTCAAAACCGCTGTTCTCCTTCACCTCTTCTATCGTTATGCCCGGATGAAGTGATGCCAGCTTCAACCTTTTTGTGCGGTCATCAAAGCCATATACGCCCAGCTGGGTAATAACCCTGTATGGACCTGAACCTCTGGCAAGTCCGTTTTTTTCTCGGGAGCCAGGCCCGTCCAGGTAGCCGGGCGTGGTCAGGAAATCAACTTTGCTTGAAAATGTCCTCTTTGACTGGTTGGCGATAATGGTTATGAGTCGTTGTGAGAATGATGCCACGTCATTGGCGCCTCCGCTGCCGGGTAACCGGGCGGTGGGTAAATCATAGTTACCGATTGCTGTTGTGTTGATATTCCCGTACATATCCATCTGAGCCGCACCCAGAAAGCCGTAGTCAACGTATCCAGCCTGTGCGAGGGACATCACGTCGTGCATGCTGGAAGCCGCGACACCTCTGTGGTAGGTCCTGGATTCGCCCACCGACACGGGTAGTTCTGGCAATATTGGCCCTATCCCACCGGCTTCGAATATGATAAGCAGGTCACGTGCATGAGTTTTCTGGGCCAGCATGGCGGCGATGATTGGAAGCCCGGTGCCTACAAAAACAGATTTGCCGTTTTCGAGCACGCTTGCACCGATAAACGCCAGATATTCTCTTAAATTGTACCTGCCATCCACAGTGCCTTTCAGTGGCATGTATTAGATCCCCCTGTTCCTCTATTGGCCTTTTTTCCGCCATGGAGCCTTCATCGGTTCTCTGAAAAACTCCCTCCTCTTCAGGTAATTCAGTTTCTTAGAGCCTCCGGAGAGTTTCAAATAGTCTTCGAAACTGTCGACGCCAAACACGTATTTTTGCAGGTATTGCTGAGCCCCTTCGGGTGTCCCGGCAAGCGCCAGCCATTCGGCAATATGCTCTTCGTCGTAGTAGTACATACCGGGCATCTCACAGGGATGCGAGCCATAGGGCACTTCCACTACTGCATCCACCACGAAGAAAGGTATTTTCGTCTTCCAGGGTTCTTTCCGGATCAGTTCACTATCGATGATTTTTTCCGTGGTTACGATGAGCCGGCGCGCGCACCGTGACAGTTCGATGTCCTCAACAACCGTGCTGTCTATCTGGGCATTGCCGTAGATATCACAGCGGTGGACATGAATGAAGGCGACATCCGGATACGCCGCCGGAATCAGGTTGATTGGTTTGCCGCTAAAGGGATCCCTGACGACTTTGCACGAACTGTGTTTAATGGTGTCAGTGCCAAGCAGGTTGCGGCTCGGAATGAATGGCAGCCCCATCATACCAGCCAGAAATCTCCACTGATAGCTGCCGTTGCTGGTTTCGGCGACGACCTTACAATCGCCGCATTCCACTTTGCGTCTCGAAGCCGGTGACAGCCCACGGAGTTCATAGCCGAAGGCGTACGCCACCTCCGCCCTGTTTACACAGCCTGAACATACCAGCATGTCCATATCGTGGACCCCCGTCTTGCCGGCCATTATCAGGTTGCGCTTCCTTTGCCTTATTATTTCGTAGATGATCGCCATCGATATTCTTACGTGACCGAATCCACCGCTTGCGACAAAAAACCCGTCGCTGACAAATCTGCGGACAGCCTCTGCCGCTGACATTGTCTTGTCCTTCAACTCACGAGACTTATTCTGCAGCACCCAATCTCTGGCATCGTCAGGGTCGTGCCAGCCTACAAGTTGTCCCTTACCCTCTTCCAGCACTTCCATATTGTACTTCCTTTCTTCTGGTTCAAGCTCCGGGTTCGTCCGGTCGTAAGCGTCTCCACTACCGGATTTACCGCCCCAGTATCCATCAATTAGGTTAGCGAGGTCAGGGTTTCTCTAGTGCGGAAATTGCCTGCGCTTGCGCGAGTAGATTCCTTGCTCTTTCAAGTACCGGAATGTCAACCATTTTCCCATCAAGCGAAACTGACGCTTGTCCCCGCTTAACGCCAGCATCGAAAGCCTCTACCACGCGACGGGCGTATGCCACTTCTGATTCGGAAGGCGAGAAAATCTCATTCACCGGGTTTACCTGGTCCGGGTGTATCACCATTTTCCCATGAAAACCCATCTGCTTCACCGCCCTCGTTTCCGCAACAAGGCCTTCCTTATCCCTGACGTCTGTATACACGCTATCGAACGCCAATATTCTAGCCGCGTGGCACGCGACCGAAATCACCATTCGCGGGTAATATACCTCCGCGCCTTCCCTGGTGCGCTGGATGCCCATCTCCAGGGCATAATCTTCGGCGCCAAAGGCGATGCCAAAAATGCGCGGCGAAGCGCTGGCAATTTCGTTGGCGTTGATAAGACCCCCCGGTGTCTCGACCAGTGCGATAATTCCTGTTTGACCCACATTGATGCCGGATGCCCTCTCCGCCTGTGCCATTATTCCCTCAGCCTGTCTTATCGTGGTGACTGACTCGCTCTTCGGAAGAATGATGCCCCCGATTTTCGCCGAAACCGCGGCTTTTATGTCTGGCAGGCAGTATGGGGTCGACATGGAATTGACCCTTACGAAGATATGTTTTTTCGTGGCGCGAAAACGGGGAATCGCCCCTGGCAATATATTCCGGGCTGATTCTTTTTCAGCGTCCGGGACGGAATCTTCCAGGTCAAGAATAATCGCATCGGCGGCTATCGTGAGGGCTTTTTCTATCCTTCTTTCCTGGTTGCCAGGCACGAATATTAACGACCTCAAGATAATCATATTGCTCTCCGGTTTCTCGGTCATGTTAAAAGACTTTCTTCGCTTTGAATTCGGCCAACTGCTGCTTCGAGTAGCCCAGCAGATCACCGAAAACGGCGTCATTCGCTGACTCCGGTGGCAATCCCGGAAACCTGATCTGGCCGGGAGCACCCGAAATTCTCATCGCCACGTCCGGCATACGTAAGACTTTGCCGGTAACCGGGTCAATTCGGTCAACCAGCGTGTGTCTTTCGCGCACATGCGGGTCTTCGGCGATTTCGCGCATGTCCACTATCGGGCCGGCGGTTATGTCCCTTGCCTCGCAGATATCCAGAGCCTCCCGGGCGGTCATACGGGAAAACCACTCAGCGATTGTCCTGTTGAGCTCTTCACGGTTCTCCTTTTTCGTGCGCGTCTGGTTGGTGTTGAAGCGCGGGTCGGTCTTGTATTCAGGCTTGCCGATTACGTCCATTAGCCGCTCAAACGGGACCTGGGCTGAGGCAGAGAGTGCCAGCCACTTCCCGTCTTTTGTCTGGTAGTTATTCCGTGGCGCTGTGTAGCTCATCTCACTGCCTGTTGGCTTTGGGACTTCACCACTCAGCCAGTACTCCAGAAAGCTGCCACCAAGCATGCCCAGTAGGGGCTCGTAGAGCGACACGTCGATTTCCGTCCCGCCAGACTCACCCCGCCGTGCACGCCTGAGCGCTACCATGATAGAGAAGGCGAGGTGCAGACCGGCAATCATATCCGCCAGTGGTAAAGGCGGGCTTATGGGTGCATCACCCGGTTGCCTGTTCAAATAGGTAAAGCCACTGAAAGCCTCGGCAAGGGTGCCAAAACCCGGGCGGGAAGAATACGGCCCCGTTTGCCCGTAGCCGGAGATTCTGCCGATTATCAGTCCCCTGTTGAGTTCGAACAACCGAGCCGCCGAAAAACCAAGCCGATCGAGTACGCCTTTGCGGAAGTTTTCCACCAGGACATCAGATTTGGCGATAAGACCGGCAAGGATCTCTTTTCCCTCCTGGGTACGCAGGTTAAGGGTAACCGGGAACTTGTTTCGGTTCACCACCAGCCACCATGGTTGCAGGCCGTCTGAGGTAACGCCCCAGGCGCGCGTAGCATCAGGTACGTCCGGATTTTCAACTTTGATGACTTCCGCACCGAAATCAGCGAGCAGAACCGTGGCAAACGGCGCCGCCACGACGGTGCCAATATCAATGACCCGGATACTTTTAAGAGGCAGTTCGCTCTCCCCCAGCGCGGCACGCTGGCGCCTGACAAAATCCCCCAGGTCGCTATTCATGGCGCGCTCCTTTGCTTAAGAATCTCCATTAGCAGCCGGATGTCATCCACATCATCGAGGTTGCTCAAAACTGCAATTGATTTCCTCACCCCATTGCTATCGAGTGTGATAGACGCGCAGTCACGGTATTTGGCATCAAGTTCGGCCTTTGAGAGTGGATTACCCGGCATCCCTCTGGCGACTGCCACCTCAGCGCAATATTCGCGGCCGTTCGTTAGCTTCAAAACAACGCTCTTGATGCCAAACCCTTCGGCAGTTCCCATGACAGGCAATGGAAATCTCTCTACCCACTTCATACTCCGAAACAGGCGGGTGACCGCTGGCTCTGAGACTGCGGCATCATCGAAATGTCCCATTCTGACACCACCGGATACCAGAGCGCGCGCCACGCAGTATTCTAGGCTGAACTTGGCTTCCAGACCGGTCCTGGGGTGGTGATAAATCAGGATCTGCTTGTCGAAGGGACTAACTCCCAGTTCCACGGTGGCGACTTCGTCCGGGTCAAACCCGTGCTCCCGCCTTATTTGCAGAGCCGCATCGATGGCGCAGTGCGTGAAACCGCAAGATGGATAAGGCTTCAAATTAAGTCCCCCCGCGCCGATCATCAAGAACGTTCTGCCGAGTTCGGCGCCAACCTTCGTCCAATCCACGTCTCCGTCATGACCGAACACCCTGGCGAACCCGAGAGGAGCTTCGATGATGTTTTCGGCGGCGGTGAATCCCGCCTGCGCGAGTAGTGCGGCCTGGATGCCGTTGGCGGCCGCCTTTCCTGCGTGTAATGGTTTGGTCATCGTGCCGAAATTCTGCCGTAGACCCCCGGCAAGTGAGGCGGCGATTCCGATCGCGTGTTTGACTTGGGCTGTGCTCAACTTGAGTAACCGGCTCGCGGCTGCCGTCGCGCCCAGACTGCCGAACGTCGCCGTGCTGTGCCAGCCCCGGGTGTAATGGCTCTGCAGCACCGGTCTGGCAACATGGCAGGCGGTCTCATATCCGATAACATAAGCTGTGAGCACGTCTTGTCCAGTGGAACGCAGGATTTCACCAATAGCAAAGACTGCAGGAACGAGGCACACTGACGGATGTCCGTTGAGCGAAACCGCAATGTCGTCGTAATCGAGGCTGTGGCCGGTGGTTCCGTTGACCAGCGCGGCTAGATATGGCGAGGTTTTCAGACTTGAGCCGATGGTGCTGGCTTGCGGATTGCCGCCCATCGCCCGGACGTAATCTACCATTATCTGGCTCGTCTTTTCTCTGCAGCCGGCCAATGCGACACCGCAGAAATCCGTGATCGCCATGCGGGCCAATTTCAAGGCATGACGAGGAATGTCTCCGGGGGTCGTCTCTACCACGAAACGACTAATTGCGTCGGTAATGATGTGGCACTACCTCCATCCCGGCTTACAAAGGCAGCCGGTTCTAACCTATCTAAGCGTGCCGAAGTACTGCGTTGACCATTGGCGCTTTTTCACCGCTTCTCCGGTGTATTCAGGAAGGAGCATCGGGGCAATCCTGGTCTTTGGAATGCCGACGGCTTCCAGTTCCCGGTGGTATCTCTTCACGTGTTCCAGGGTTAGATTGCCATCCCTGGCCTGTTCCCGAATGAATGTCACAACACTCTTTCCGGCAATCCGTCCGAAGACAAATACGTCCATCAAGGAGTTGCCTGCCAGCCTGTTTTCACCGTGAACTCCGCCTGTCACCTCGCCCGCGGCGAACAAACCTGGCACCGTTGTCTCACAGTGCCGGGTTATTTTCAGGCCACCGTTCTGGTAGTGAAGAGTCGGAAAAGCCAGCATCGGTTCTCTGGCGATATCTATGCCATGACGTTTGAAGATGATGTGCTTACCGGGAAACTCCCGCCGGACCGTTCCCTCACCGTGTATCAGGTCAATCATTGGAGAGTCCAGCCATATTCCGACCCTGCCGGCTGGCGTCGGTATTCCCAGGCCGCGTTCCTTGCATTCACGTATGCAGCATGAAGATTCTATGTCACGCGGCTCTCTCTCATTGACGAACTGCTCACCATTGATATTCACAAGATTTGCACCGGAAGTGCGGAATTTTTCGCTGATTAACAGACCCTCCAATTGCTCAGGGTAAACAGCACCCGTGGGATGGTATTGAACAGTATGCAGAAGCGCCAGCGGCACACCAGCGCGGTAGCCAAGCACAAGACCGTCTGCTGTGGCACCGTAGTGGTTTGTGGTGCCAAATCCCTGGATGTGCAGCCTACCGCAGCCGCCTGTCGCCAGAATGACTGCTTTCGCCTTGACAATAAAGTATTCCTCGGTCTCCATGTCATACAGCAAAGCTCCAGCACATTGCCCGTGCTCGTTCAAGATGAGCTCAACGGCGGGTGCATATTCTATGACAGTGATATTTCCTCTGTTTCGGGCTTCATCGCGCACCGTACGCATGAGTTCGGCACCTGTAATATCGCCTGCCGGATGCATGCGTTTCCGGCTGGTACCGCCGCCGTGGACAGCCTTGAGCATGCCATCCGGATACTTATCGAACATCACGCCGAGGCCCTCCAGCCACGCCATGACGTGGGGCGCTTCCGTCACCAGGGTATAGACAAGCTCCGGGTCGTTCATGAAATGCCCGCCGCCCATGGTATCGAGGTAGTGGTAATATGGTGAGTCCTTGGTGAGTTTTGTCGCCGCCTGGATTCCACCTTCTGCCATCATTGTGTTGGCATCACCATGACGTAGCTTGGTTGCGATGATAACCCTGACACCGTTCTCTTCCGCAACCAGCGAAGCAGATGTGCCGGCTCCCCCACCTCCGATGACCAGAAGGTCGGTCTCCATCGCGACTTCGGAAAGGTCGACCTTCTCGGGGTTCACCCGGCTCCATGCTTCAAGAATGTCCGCAAACTCGTGCGCCACACGATAGCCCTTACTTGGACCTACCAGCAATGCCCGCTTGCCCTCTTTTCTGTAGTCCGGGTGGTAGGCGAGCATCCGCTCGCGTTCATGGAGTGACATCATCGGATATTCGCCGCCGCTCCGTTTCAAAGCAAGACGTGCCGGGCGGGTACGCTCCATCTTTTTAATTAGTTCGTTCAGCTCAGCAGCGTAGGGCATGTTCTGTGTCCATTGGATGATTCATTGTCGCGGAGTCACCCCGGTATCAGCGGTATTGCTACTATTTCGATTCCCTTCTGTTGTCCTATCTGAAGTATTCCTATTCCTTACTATATCGTTGCCTTCAAGTAGCTCAAATCGGTCTTACGCCTCGCTAAGGAGTGACGCTTTTCCCCCGCTGGCGAGACAGCCGCCGAAATCATACTACAAGTAGGAGTCCCACGGTAGAAGCGCACGGGATATCAGCCGGGTTATTGGTCGATCCCCCTATGTATACCACATCCCAACCAAGAGGCTGAATCGTGCCGATGACATCGATAGCCATCGCCTCCATGGCTGGCCGGACTTTC
>Ga0315288_10004883_pt1 | contig 17062 bp, 16 predicted proteins | sample YL17G11_20_MG_FD_203454 | JGI IMG/M metagenome (GOLD analysis project Ga0315288, IMG submission 203454) | Sediment microbial communities from Yellowstone Lake, YNP, Wyoming, USA - YL17G11_20 | ecosystem: Environmental > Aquatic > Freshwater > Lake > Sediment | place: USA: Wyoming | collected... | reverse complement strand
GGCGGCGTCACGAAGAATCCCACGTATCGCGATGTCTGCACAGACAAGACCGGCCACGCCGAGTCCGTCGAGGTCACCTATGACCCAGCCCAGGTGAGCTACGAAGACCTGGTCCGAAAATTCTTCGGCTTCCACGACCCGACTCAGCTCAACCGCCAGGGTCCGGACGTGGGGACCCAGTATCGATCGGTGATTTTCTATAACGACGAAGGGCAGAAACGAACAGCCGAGAAGGTCAAGGCCGAATACGAAAAATCGGGCGCCTTCAAGAAGAGCATCGTGACGGAAATCGTCCCGGCCGGCGAGTTCTACAAGGCCGAAGAATATCATCAGAAGTACTATGAAAAAAATAAGATCAAATCCTGCGCCTTCTGAGCGGCATTTCGAAGACCTTTCAGGACGGTTTGGGAACAAATCCAGACTGATCCCGGACTTGCCCCTTAAACGTCCCTGAGTTTTCCATTGCCTATTTTCCTCTTCTAGCAAGGAGGAAATCGAGGGGGACTTAAAATCCAAATTATTGGATTTTATTATTAATTTATTTATTTTTAATCATTTAAAGGCAATAAACTCAGTCGAGCGACAAAAATGGGCATTGCTACGACCACGTTTTTTTGCTAGGCTATTCACTTTCTGACGGCCATGGCTGAAAAGACTATCGAAAGGGCTAGTTTTATCGCGCCATCCACTTGCCTTCCGAGGACCGCCAAGAGCACCCTCAATAAAACGTCCCTGCTTCTAAAAAAGGCCTTGGGCCTGGAAGAAGTCTATTTCAGCCCCTATCTTTTTTCGAGTGACGAGCAAATCGACCACGTGACGGCGTCCGCGGAAGCGCGCTCCGAACATTTCAAGAAAGTCATCCGCGAATACGACCTGATCATCTCCGTGGCCGGCGGAACGGGCGCCGAAGACCTGGCTTTTAAAATCGACAAGAAAGACTACCGGGTCATCCGCGAGCGCCGCCCCATCTTCATGGGCTTTTCCGATTTCACCTTCATGCTCAGCGAGATCTACTACTTTTCTCGCGTTCCCGTCGTCTACTTTCCCTCCCTCAAGCTCGGCAAGAGCAACTCCAAAAAAATCCTGCCCCTGATCCAGGGCGAAGAGATCCAATACCAGGGAAAGGGCTGGCTCACCCCGCCTCCAAAGCGCAGGTTTTCCGGGATCCCTATCGGAGGCAACCTGTCCACCTTCGTGAATTTTCTCAATCGCCAAATCCCCCCCAAATTCAGCTGGAAGAGGCACATCCTTTTCATCGAAGACGTCCATATCGATGTCGAGGATCTGCATCGGCTGCTGGCCGCGCTCCGCAGGCAGCGGGTGCTCGATCGAATTCGCGGAATCGTGATCGGCTCGCTTTACGCGTACAATAAAAACTCGAATTACCGGAAAAACCAGAGGGACGCCCTGAAATTCATCGTCACCTACCTGAAAGATATCATCATGAGGCGTCGCAAGCAGGGACGCCCGTTGCCCATCCTCACCGTCTCCAACTTCGGCCACAATATCTTTCGCAACCTGATGGCGGTCCCCATCGGCGGCCGCGTCACCATCTTCAAGAGCAAAAAAATCTTCTTCCGGATGAAGAAATAAATGGGATCAGACAACCTATCGCTCCGTCGCCGCGCCGTCGTTTCGCAGTCATGTCGTCTCTAAGAAGAACAACTCAAATCCTCATGATTTGGCTCTTGACCGGAGCCGTTCATCCGGCCTGGTCTGAGATCATTCAGAATTCCGATGCCCTGGTGCCCTTCGGAATTTACAAAGTCATGCCGGACCCCAGAGGCCGATCCATCTCCGTTGAAGCCGACCTCAAACTCTGGAACGGCCCCTGCTATCTCAAGGATTTTGGCCAGCTCGAAAGCATCCGGTGGTTTTCCGGCGGCAAAGAAATCCCCGTGAAGGCCAAGAGGGTAAAAGACGCGATTATTTTCAGCCCGCTCGCGGCCTCCGGGGATGTCAGAGCCGTCTATCAACTCAATTGCGTGACTCGTCCCATACCGGGGTACCGGAAACGACTGCTGGGATCGCGAGATTTTATCCTAGCGCGGGAAGGCCTTTTTATTGGCTTCGAAGGACTGGAGAACGGCCTTGTCGACATCCGTTGGTCGCTGCCGGCCGGATGGCGGCTGGCCATCGGGAACGAGGGTCCACAACGATTCGTCGATACGCAGAGGACGCTCTGGATAGCCGGAAAAATGAAGCATCTCTTCGAACAAAAGATCGACGGGCAGACCCTCAAAATCGCCGTCTTGGACGGCACATCGGACCTGGCGGCGCAACAGTCCGTCGAGGCCGTCAAGGCGATTTTCCAGTATGCCTGGACATCGTTCGGTCCCCTCGAAGGACAGGCCTTCGGTCTGGCTATCTTCCCAAACGCGACCATCGGCGGCGGCACGGCCCTCTATTATTCCATGGCCTCGGAGGAGGATCTCTTCACGGCCGTCCACGAAATGCTCCACTGGTGGACGAATATCCCCGCCCCGGCCTGGTTCAGGGAAGGCGTTCATACATATTTGGCCTGGAAGCTGCTGGTCAAGCTCGGCATTCTCGATCCCTCTCAGTTGCAGGCCGCCCTGGAATCATTTCTCAACGAGCATGAGAGGGTCGTCAGACGTGAAGGGAAACGTTTTACGCTCGCGGAATCATCGGAGAACTATGACCGGCAGAGAGGCGGCGGCGACATGTACGGCCTGATGCCCCTCCTGGCCTATAAGCTGGACCTGGAAATCCAGGCTCTCAATCCAAGCGCCGGCCTGGAGCTCGTCTTTGCGGTGGCCGGCCGAAAGAGGCTTCAAAAATTAGATTTTTTCGCCTTGATCAAAGATGTCACGGGCTATGATCCCGAAGCCCTCTTCCAAAAATACTTTTATGCCATAATCGAAAATCCCGAAGACCTGCTGAGATAGACAACGAAACCTTCGGATCGACACGGAAGCATCTCCTTTTCCGTGAACATAAATCATTCATGATGTGGGTGGCGCCGATACTGCCCCGCCCACCCAATCTTCGAATCATCGAAATCCTATAATGAGATCATCGCCGAATGCTCCATGGAAAGGAGGCAGAGAGCGAAGCGATCGTTGGAGGGAAACCCTCACAAGGGTTTCCCTCCAAGAGTGTCTGACAGGACCCACAGCTCTCAGGATTAAGCTATCACGGAAATGGAGATGCAGACGATCGACCGGCGCTCCTTGACATCCTCCCTCCCGCCGCGATATAGATTCGTCTAAACCCGCATGCGCTACCTCGGTGTCTGGGACTACGTCATCATCGCCGTCTATTTCCTCATCTTGATCGGCATCGGCTCTTATTTCCGCAAGAAGGCCGCCGCCAGCCTCGAGGACTATTTCCTGGCCGGCCGCAAAATGCCCTGGTGGGCTCTGGGCCTCTCGCAGATGACGTTCTGGTTCGACATGACCGGGACGATGATCATCACTTCGTTCCTGTTCATGCTCGGCCCGCGCGGCATCTACATCGAGTTCCGTGGAGGCGCGGGCCTGGTGCTTGTCTTCCTGATGCTCTGGGCCGGCAAATGGCATCGCCGCTCGGGCGTCATCACCGGCGCCGAATGGATGGTCTACCGCTTTGGCCGCGACTTCTGGGGCCACTGCGCCCGCCTCATGTCGGTGGTTTCGACGGTCATCCTCAACTTGGCTCTCCTGGCCTATTCGTTCAAAGGGGCCGGCCTGTTTCTCTCGATGTTCCTCCCCTTCTCGCCATGGGTCTGCTCGCTGATCATGCTGGCGGTGACCGCGCTTTACACTCTCGAATCGGGCTTTTACGGGGTCATTTTTTCCGATATCTTCCAGTCCGTTTGCATCTGGATCGGCGTGGGCTTTATCGTCGTCCTGGCCGTGATGAAAATATCCGGCGCCGGTGATCTTGGCGCCCTCGCCGCCAGCGTGACCGGCAATTCCGATTGGCTTAGCGCCCTCCCCCAATGGAAGACGGCCTTGCCCGCCGGCTATGAAGGCTACAACTTCCTGTTCATGATGATGCTTTTTTACCTGGGTAAGACAATCATCCAGGGCCTGGGCGTCGGGGCCGATCCCCGCTTCTTCGGCGCCCGCAGCGACCGCGACTGCGGCCGGCTGAGCTTCATGGCCGGCTGGACCATGATGCTGCGCTGGCCGCTGATGATGAGCTTCGCCGTCCTCGGCCTCTTCCTGGTCAAGGACCTCTTTCCCAACCAGGCGGTCCTCGGCCAGGCGGCTGCGCTCATCAAATCCCAGGCAGGCGCCGTGCCCGCCAACCAATGGCCGGAGCTCATTGCCCGGATCATGAATCATCCTGAGGCATTTCCGGCGGCGCTCATCGCCGGCCTGGGCCAACTGCTGGGGCCGGACTGGGGTTCGAAGCTGAGCCTCCTGAGCTACCACGGCACCGTGGACCCCGAGCGCATCCTGCCGGGCGTCCTGATGCTCAATGTCCCCGTCGGGCTGCGGGGCCTGATCCTTGTGGCGCTGCTGGCCGCAGCCATGTCCACGTTCAACGCCATCATCAACGCCTCAACAGGATTTTTGACGCGCGACCTCTACCAGGGCTATATCCGCCCCCGCGCGAAAAACAAAGAACTCATCTCCGTGAGTTATCTGTTCGGAGCCCTACTGATGGCTGCGGGATTCGTCATGGCCTACTCGACCAAGAATATCAACGACATCTGGGGATGGCTGACCATGGGCTTGGTCGGAGGAATCATGATCCCCACAGTCCTCCGCCTTTACTGGTGGCGTTTCAACGGCGGAGGCTTCGCCCTGGGAACCCTCGTCGGGCTGGCTACGGCTCTCCTCCAGCGGTTTCTTATTCCGCAAATGCCTGAATGGCAACAATTCATCTACATGATGGTTGCCGGGCTGGCCGGCAGCATCGCCGCAACCTATCTCACTCCTCCGACGGAACGGGGCGTCCTCGAAAATTTTTATCGCACGACCAAGCCGTTCGGCTTGTGGGGGCCGCTGCGCCAAACTGTTTCTCCGGAAGAAGCCGCGGCCATGTCTCGCGAACACCGCTACGATCTCATCTCCGTGCCCTTCGCCCTGGCCTGGCAGATTACAATGCTGATGCTTCCCATGCTGCTGATTATAAGACAGTTCCGCGCGGCGGCAATAACCGGAGGCCTTCTGGCCACCGCGCTCGTCGGGCTCTATTTTTTCTGGTACCGGAAACTTCCGCCCGCATAATAAATTGTGCCCGGCAAATCTTAATAGCCTTTGGCCAGGCCTCGTCCCCGGGGATCCGATCCGCCCCAAAATCGCATCGGCCTCCCGTCTTTTCCGTACTCGATGGTCAGGCCGTGGGCGTTTGTCAAACCCCCGCCGCTGATCACATTGACGATATGACTACGCGCCTCAAGCCCTTCGATCACTTCCCTTCCGACTTTCTCTTCCACCGCGATCTTATCCGGCTCGATAAAACTGACCCTGGGGACAGCCATCGCCTCCTGTATGTTCATCCCGAAATCAATGAGGCACATCACCATCTGCGGAACGGTCTGGCCGATCGTGTGTCCTCCCGGCGTCCCCAGGGCAGCCCACGGCTTTCCCTCCCGGAAAATAATCGTCGGGCAGTCGCCGGAAAGCTTGTGCCGCCCCGCATGAGCGTCCATCGGGTTGCCCTTGGGCTCGAACGTGCAGTAGGCCAGGGAATTGTTCAGCCAGATCCCCGTCCCCGGCGGCATGATGCGGCTGCCGAAGACATTTCCCAGGGTTTGTGTGGCGCTGACGATATTTCCCTGCGAGTCCGCCACGACAAAATGCGTCGTGTGCGATAATTCCCTTTCGTCGCCTTTCGGGTACTCAAACGGCGTGGCCTTCTTCATATCGATCCGGCCCACCGCCTCTTTCCAGTATTCCGCCGACAGCAGTTTGTCGAGCGGCGGCGGATTCACTCCTGGGTCGCCGGCATAGCTAAGCCGGCCCCAAAAGGCATGCTTAGTGACTTCACAAAAGCGGTGGAGCATCTCGAGGCTGTTGTGCCCCATGGCCTTGACATCGAACACGCTCATCATGCCCAGCCGGATCAGCGAGGGAAACGCCGTGGCAGGAGGCGAAGCGGTATACACTTCGCAATCCCGGTAACGGATATGAATGGGCGCCCACCATTCGGCCCTGTCATTGACGAGGTCGGCCATGGCCAGAAATCCGCCTGCCTTCCGCATCTCATCGTCGATCGCTTTCCCCAGCTCGCCGCCGTAGAAAACGTCCACTCCCTCCTCGCAGATTAGGCGCAGCGAGTTGGCCAGGTCTTTCTGGAAAAGCCGATCGCCGGCCGCGAAGGCCTGACCACTGACGCCATAAATGAGCTTGGCCTGGGGAGGGAAATCTTGGTAGGCGGACCGGATCGTCCTGGAGGTTCTGTCATCGAGGATAAATCCCTCGGAGGCCGCCTTGATGGCCGGCCCGAAGAGCTCGCGCCATTTCAATACGCCGTAGCTTTTCGACATGGCTTCCCAAGCATGGACATTCCCCGGCGTGGAAACGGCCTTTGCGCCGGTCCTGTTTTCGCGATAGCCGGGGGTTGGGGCGCGAAACGCGTCGGAGTTGACGCCTGCGGGGATCCTTCCGCTGCTGTTGAGAAAGCGGACCCCGCCCTTCTTGGCGTCAAAGATCAAGATGGTCCCGTAGCCGCCCATCCCCGACATCATCGGTTCGACGACGTTCAGCACGGCCGCCACGGCCACCGCCGCATCAAAAGCGTTCCCTCCTTTTTTCAGGATCTCCAGGCCGGCCTCCGTGGCGATGGGATGGCCCGAGCTGACCATGCCGCTCGTTCCGGCGGCGGGCTTCGGGCCGGCCGGCCTTTCGCTTTTCTGCGATACAGCATAAGAGGATGAAATCAATCCCGCTATAAGGATCCAAGAACCTGCCGCGAAACAAAACTGTCTGATGAACGCCTTCATACCGGACTCCTTTCTGATATCCTCTATACTAGCCTGCCGGCGCACTTTCTTCAATGAATCAGGCATAGAATATCGATGAATTTATCACTTGCCGAGAGCTGGAAAGGACGGCTCCACACAGAAATAATAGACGCCTTGAATGAAAGCACCGCTAAAAAGGCCCTAACCAAGGCCTCCTCTCTAGGTCTTTCGTTCAAGGACCTTAAAGAAGGAGTCGAATGGGCAAGAAAAAAAGTAGCCGATCACCCCATTTTGATTAATCTAGAAACGGCGGCTTTATAGACATCTTCATCGCGTCTGAAACCGACCAAAATGATATAAACCAGAACTTGTTCTTCCAAGATCTCATAAATCACTCGATACTCCCCGACCCTCAGCTTCCAATATTTTTTCAACTCTCCCCGCAGAGGCTGGCCGAATTTCTTCGGCTCGGTCGCCAGCTTCTTCCTTATGGTCGTTAGGATTCTTTTCTGATCAGCGAGATCGATTTTCTTGAAATCTTTTTCTAAAACAAGATCATCAATGACAACTCGAACCATCACCTAACCCCTAATTTCTTCTCCGCTTCTTGGAGAGAAATGACTTTTTTGTCCCGCCGGAGCGCTCTCTCTTTCGCCAAGCTGCCCAAAACATAATCTTCAAGGGCGTCGACAAGCTCTTCCATTTTCTTGAACTCTTGATAGTCCAGAATAACGCCGACAGGCTTGTTTCTTTTTGTCAGGACGACCCTGTTTTTCTTGATTTCCTCAAGAACCTCTTTCATCACCTTCCTCAACTCCGCGACGCCCACGATCGTGGTTTTCTCTTCGACCGTAATCATGGTCCTCTCCTAATTGTATATTTTATTAGATACTTTAATTGTACATATTAAATATACAATTAAGACGTGCTTTTGTCAACAAATAAGGCTTCGCGGTCCTCTCGGCCATTGATTCGGCATAGAAAATGACGTTTTTCTTGAAGCTAATTCTCATGGGGCGGCCACGCTGCTTTAACAATGTGTTAGAATGGCGGAATGAGAAAAATCGCCAGTCTGTTTTTATTTTGCTTGATCGCGGCCGCCCAGGCGGGACAATCGTCCAACGCCGCATCCTCCGCCGCCCAAACTCCTCGCCTCGCCCTTCCCGCTCCCGAGCAGGCCGCCTGGCATGACCTCGAGCTCGGCATGTTCATCCATTTCGCCCCCAACACCTGGCAGGACCAGGAGTACGACGATCTCTCGACACCGCCCCAAAAAATCAACCCCGCCCAACTCGATACCGACCAATGGGTACGCGTCGCCGAATCTATGGGCGCCAAGTACATCATTTTCGTGGCTAAGCACGTCGGCGGCTTCTGCTGGTGGCAGACGGAAACCACCGATTACAGCGTCAAGAGCATTCCCTGGCGCGACGGCAAGGCCGACGTCATGGCCATGCTCGCCGAATCCTGCCGCCGCCGCGGCATGCAGTTGGGCATCTACATCAGCCCCTCCGATCGCAAGCACGGCGCGGACGTCGGAGGCCGATGCAAGACGCCGGCCGAACAAACCCGCTATAACGCCATCTATCGGCGGCAGCTCGCGGAACTCCTCAGCCGCTACGGCGAACTGATCGAGGTTTGGTTCGACGGAAGCTGCATCATCGATGTCGGCGATCTTTTGAAAAAATATGTCCCGAAGGCCATGATCTTCCAGGGACCGCAGGCCACGATCCGCTGGGTGGGGAACGAGGACGGCGTCGCGCCCTATCCCGCCTGGAATTCCCTGCCGCTCGCCGCGGCAAAATCAGGCGTGGCTACGGCCGCCGAAAGCCGGCCCGACGGCGATGCCTGGATGCCTCTCGAATGCGACGCCCGCTTCCGCAACACCTGGTTCTGGAACACCAAGAACGCGAATACGCTGAAAAGCGTGGACCAGCTTATGGACATGTACTACAAATCAGTCGGCCGTGGCGCCGTCCTACTCCTCAATCACACGCCCGACCCGACCGGGCTCATCCCCGAAGCCGACGCGAAAAGGGCGGCCGAATTCGGCGCCGAACTGCAGAGGCGTTTCGGAAAAAGCATCGCCGAGACATCCGGCCGGGGAGAGACGATTGAGCTCGATCTGGGGAAAGCTCAGACCGTCGACCACATCATGACGATGGAAGATGTCCACCAAGGAGAGCGCGTCCGCGCCTACACGATCGAAGCCCTCGTGGACGGCGGCTGGCGCGAAATCGGCAAAGGCACGGCCGTCGGACATAAAAAGATCGACCGCTTCAATCCCGTTAAAACATCGAAAATCTGGTTCCGGACGCTGAGCTCTGCGGGCGCTCCGATCATCCGCAAGCTCGCCGCCTATGGCCCGGCAAAATAATTCATTATCTATAAGGTCCTTTCCTATGTTTTACAAGCAAAACTTTGATCCGGTTTTCGGCTTTTTCGATTGCACAAATAATCCGCTCGTCACCTTAGCGATCGCGGGATAGCCCTTTGAACATTCCTTTTGCCAATCAATTTAACTGATCTCAATAAACCGGGCGGAGAAATCCAGGGCGGATTCTCGGTCTATACTCTGAACCCCCGGCGTCTGCCCGTCGAGGCCATGCCGTCGGCCTTCTCAGCTTCTGTGATGCGGAAAAACGCCATGTGGACGACTCTTTCATTGACGGCGAGCGCAGACCCGACCATTTCTTTTCCGCTACAATCGGAAAATTCCGCCATCATGAAGAAGCTAAATATAATACTTGATACTTGCAATCATTTTATATAACAATTAATGTATAATGAAATCAAAAGCATTCTTAGATTCGAGGTCTTGAAAACATGGATATCCAAAAAATCAGGTTTCTCAGGGAAAAATTGCGGGTGCTGGAACGGCAGATGAATGACCCTTTCGGCGACGATGCCGGCTGCTGCGGGCTGACCCTCGCCCAATGTCATACTCTCCTTGAGGTCGGCTACAAAGGAGAGGTTTCGCTCGTCGACTTGGCCTCGAGCTTCGGGCTCGACACGAGTACGCTCAGTCGTATGATCCAGAGTCTTGTTGTTCTTGGCCTTGTCAGCCGGCTGACCAATGAGAAGGACCGTCGTTACGTGGCCATCTCGCTCACTGAGCAAGGGAAAAAACTGTTTGACGAGATCGAGGCCAGGTTCAACACCTACTTCTTTCAAGTCGTGGAGCTCATTCCCTTAGAAAAGCAGGATCCCGTGATTGAATGTATAGGGCTTTTCTCTGATGCCGTCAGAAAACACAACGAATCCTCAAGTTGCCGCGAGGTTGATAGAAATTCAAGCGAAAAGGAAACTTCCGTTAGATAGGAGTTTTTGTCATGGCGAATCCAAATGCGGATCAAAAAAAGGACTTCGAGAAAGAAGAGCAGAGAGCCACTCAGCCTTCGTGCGAAAGCAGCCCGGAGTGTTGTGGCTGGACTTCGGGCAAAGGCGAAGAGGAGAAGTATCACGAAGAATCCGAGCATTGGATCGAACGCGGGGCCGAAACTCCCGCCGGCTCGATTCCTGTCGTCCGGACAAAGCTCGGACGACAGAACATCATGGGCAAGGTCAAAGTCCGTTTCGGGATCGGGCGGATGAGCTATAAAATAAAGCCTGGCCTTTATACTGTCGGAAACGCAGGTCCGGCCTCGCCCGTCCTCGTTTCTGCAAATTATAAGCTTAGCTTTGACACCCTCCGCAGCAAGCTCGCCGGCCTTAATGCCTGGATCCTGGTCCTGGATACTAAAGGGATCAATGTCTGGTGCGCTGCCGGAAAAGGGACGTTCGGGACCGAGGAACTGGTGCATCGGATCGAAGACTCTGGACTCAGCCAGGTCATCACCCATCGAACCCTCATTCTCCCCCAGCTTGGAGCCCCGGGCGTCGCCGCCCACGAGGTCACCAGGCGAACTCGTTTCAAAGTCATCTATGGGCCCGTGAGGGCAGCCGACATCAAAAATTTTCTAGCTGCCGGTATGAAAGCGACACCCGAGATGCGTCGTGTGAAATTTGGACTCAAGGATCGATTCGTGCTTACGGCCTTGGAACTGACCAATCCATTTAAATATCTCGTCGTGGCCACGGCGGTCTTCTGGATCATCAGCCTTTTAGGGCTGCACTTATTTTCCTGGAAAGGGTGGTATCCCTATTTGGGAGCGATCCTTATCGGCGGCTTTTTTGTCCCAGTCCTTCTTCCCTGGATTCCGGGACGGCCCTTCGCCTGGAAGGGGTGGCTGCTGGGGATGATGTGGGCGGCGTTTGTCGACATCTATCAGGGATTAATCCCGCTTACACCGGCGTCCTGGCAGCCGGCGTTGGTCAATTTTCTGCTCCTCCCGGCTATCTCGGCTTTCTTGGCCATGGGCTTCACCGGATCATCCACCTATACATCGCTCTCAGGCGTCCTCAAGGAGATGAGATATGCCGTGCCGGCGATCCTCGCCTCGGCTTCTATCGGGATTGTCTTCTTGACCATTGTTTTGATTCGGGCGCTGTAAGGAGAAAAAGATGAGAGAACACCGCCATCTCCGTAACGTCGCGACGCTTGCCTATAACCCCGATCTGTGCACGGGATGCGGGATGTGCGGCGAGGTTTGTCCTCACGCCGTCTTTTCCATCGAGGACAAAAAGGCTCGAGTCGGAGACCGTGACCTGTGTATGGAGTGCGGCGCCTGCGCGAAGAATTGTCCTTTCGCTGCTATCTCAGTCCGGCCAGGCGTAGGCTGCGCCTGGGCGATCTTAATATCGGAGATCAAGGGAAGGGAAGTCCCTGCCTGCGGCTGACCGAAGTAAGGTCTGCGGGCTCTCGGGCTACACCCTGAAGCGTCGACGGTGGCTCGTCGAGGCCATGCCGCCGGCCTTCTCGGCCTCCGTGATGCGGAAAAACGCCATATGGATCACTTCATCATCGACGGCGAGCGCAGATCCGACTATCTCTTTTCCGCTGAACCGGTAATCATAGCCCTTGCCGACGGATTCGTATCGTTTCTCTTCGCAGGCCGAGGCTTCATCAATGAAAGCGCGGGCTTTTTCTTTGGCGGGTGCCGGTGGCTCGGCCCCCGAAGCCGCTTCGCTTCCTCCGGCTTCCTTGGCCGCTTCTTTTTTCTGCTCCTCAACCAATGCTTCCATGGCATAGCTTTTAACCAATTTCGGGAACAGCCCGCTGAAGGCCTGCGGCCGCGAGATAAAGTCAAAGCCGACGACCTCGCCCCCGATAAATACGATCAGCCCTCTCTGTTGAGGCAGACAAACAAAAGCGTTCAAGTACGCGTCAAGCTCGACTTTTTTGGCTTCATAGACATCCTTCATGGCGCCGGTGCGCGATTCCACCCTGGTCTCCGCAGCCATTCGATGGATTCCGCTCCAGACCGTTCCCTGGTCCGACCGGAACTCGCGGGACGATTCGAGCGATGTCGCCACATCCCGGCTCTTCATGCTCCTCAGCTTCGGCGACAGGACCGTATCCGAATCGCGAAACTCGCGGGCCACATACGACCATCTCCCCTGCTCCGTGCAGCTCACCGGAATGACGACTTCGGATTTTTCCTTGACCAGGATCGTCGTGTTGAGGACACGGTTCTGCTTGGCGCCGGACAGCTCTTCTCCGTCTAGCAGGAGCACCGGGATCTCGGCTTTATTGGTCACCTTGAGATTGGGCACCGAGCCGCCCTCGCTCACCTCTGTGACGACGAAGACCGTTTTCTCGAGGGCTTCCTTGAGCGTCCAATAGTCCGGTCCGCCATTGACCGAAATCGATAGCGGAAACACGGCCATGTTTTTATGCTGCTGGAGATCGCCGACCTCAAATTTTGAAAGATGGTTGCCGATAACCGGGTCCATGCGCCCCCTCCTTCATAATATTGCAGAATCTATAGGTTGGTTGTTATATCTAGAAAGAATTCGCTAGCTTCTTTCAAATCGGCCATAATTTCTTCTAGAACTATTCTCCTTTCCTTATTATAATAACAAAAGCTCGGATATTATCCAAATTGAAAAAGAAAATAAGCACCCCTTCATCCGGCGCCTAGATGCTGGGCTACTGATAAGGAGGCTGCTCATGCGACGGTGGTACGGAAAGCGTCCTTTCTTCGTTCTTTTGTTCTTTTCCGTTCCCCTCTTCATGATAACGTGCGTTGCCAAACGCGTGGCCGTCTCGTCTTCCGGTCTGGCAGCGCCCACCGAGGTAAGCGCCATTCCTGTGGCCGCTCCTCTGATCCCCACCGGGGTTTCGGCAGTGGAAGGAAACGGATTGGTGACGGTGATATGGACTTCTGCAGCGGGAGCGACTTCCTACAACATCTACTATGGGACGTCAGCGTCGGTATCCAAAAAGAGCGGCACAAAGATAGCCCTCCTCTCAGGCAGCCGTTATACCGTGCGTCGGCTTAATAATAAGACCCCCTACTACTTCGTCGTCACGGCGGTGAACGCAGGCGGAGAAAGCGAGGATTCCGCGTGGGCGACGGCGACACCGATCGCGGAAGCCCCTAAACCCGGGCTTGTCCGCATCCCGGCAGGTCCCTTCAAGATGGGTGATAACCTCGATAAGACAAGCTTTGCTCTGCCCGTGCACTCGGTATACGTCGATGAGTATTATATAGACAAGTATGAGACGACGTACACTCTCTGGAAAGAGGTCTATGACTGGGCCGCTGCCAACGGCTATAACTTTGACAACGCCGGATCGAATGGCTCCTTCGGCAAGGGCAACAACCTCCCCGTAGTGGTAATCAACTGGTACGATTCGGTGAAGTGGTTCAATGCCCGCTCCGAGAAGGAGGGCAGGACCCCTGTTTACTATATCGACGACGCCCGCACGAATGTCTACAGAACAGGGCGTGTCGATCTGACGGCGGCCCGGGTGAAATGGGATGCCAACGGGTATCGGCTCCCGACGGAAGCCGAATGGGAAAAGGCGGCGCGTGGAGGCCTTGAGGGCAAGCGCTACCCCTGGGGAGATGAGCTTGGCACGGGCCAGGCGAACGACAACATGGGCAGCACCGTGCCCGTCGGCATCTACCAGGCCAACGGCTATGGTCTCTATGATATGGCAGGCAACGTTTTCGAATGGGTCTGGGATTGGGGCTCAGAAAGACAGGCTTACGACTGGGCGGTCGATGGGGCCAAGAATCCTCGCGGACCCGATTCGAGCGATACGAGAACAAGAATCAGACGCGGAGGAGGCTATACTTACGGATCCCAACACCTCAAGTGCTCCGGCCGCATGTTTCGGACGCCGACCTACACCGCGCCGTACTTCGGATTCAGATCAGCCGCGAGTAAGCGTTGATGGCATAGGGCAGAATCACAAGAGGCCCTCCGAGGATGAATGAACGAGCCGGTGCTCTTCAGCCGTCCTTGACCTTTTTTCAAGTTCTGATTTATCATTCCCGTCGAAGAATGATGGGAGAGACGAGTCGAAGATGCCGATCCGGCCGGCGGATCCAAAAAACAAATTCTTTCAAATATGGGCTTTCAATGCAGGGTGGCCCGGACGCTCACTGTCCATAAAGGCACAATCTAAAAGCGACAGCGGTTCCCTGCCCGAAGGCCGTGAACAAGGGAGGATCTCGATGAAAAAGTTTTTGGCGGTCATGTTGGCGGGCTGTCTCGTGCTGGCCACGGGGTGCGGCAAGAGCTCTAAGAAATCGGCCGATGCGCAGGCCCGCAAGGACCAAGCGGCTGTTTCAGCCGGGCAAGAAGCGTCGATTGCCGGCTCGTCAACGAAGCCTGGGACACCGCCCACGCAAAAAGACGCATTCGCGCTGAGCCTCCCGCCAGCGGATAGCGTCTCCTCGGTCGGTTCGCTGCCGTCGAGCCAGCCCAAGCCAGGCTCTTTCGATCCGCAGAAACTGGCGGCAGACACGGAGAAACTCATCAAGACGATCCCGGAAGCCCGATACGATCTAGAGGTGCGGGCCAAAGAACTCGGAGCGGGCATTGATCCCGTATTCGCCCTCGTCCGCGACGAGATACGGTTCGAGTCCTATGCCGGTGTCCTTCGCGGCGCGTCCGGCACCTACTTGGCGCGCGCCGGAAATGCGGCCGATCGGTCGCTGCTTCTCGCCCTTTTGCTCAAGCTCAAGGGTGTGCCCGCCCGTTTTGCCATGGGCCGGCTTTCGACCGAAAACGCGGAACGCCTGTTCGCGCATATCTTCGATCCGCCGCGGGTGGCTCCGGCCCCTGCGGTGCCGCTTGCCGAGACCTCCGACGCTGAAACGGCCGGCCTGCGGGAACGCCTTTACGCAAGAGCACGGCGCGATTACGGCGTCGTCCGGTCCGCTCTCGGCCGTAACCTTCCGGCCATTACGAGTCCCTCTCGAAAAAATCTCCTGGCCGAACTTGAGCGGCACGTCTGGGTGCAGGCGCAGGTGGACGGCCGATGGATCGATCTTGACACCGCTTTTCCGGACGCGGTCGTGGGAAAGGCATACACGAATGCCGATGAGACCACGGACGCCTTGCCGGAAAAGCTATACCAATGGGTAACTCTGAGAGTGATCGGTGAGAAGGTTGCCGATAAATCGCTCAGCAGGGAGACTGCACTCGAAGTATCGTTTTATGCGGTCGCTCTGCTTGATGCCCAAATTGTGCTCGGACATGCCCAGGCTCCCCGGAGGGGCGCCGGGGTATGGGGAGCGTTAGGAGGAGACGAAGGAAACGGGGCCGAGGACTGGATTCCGGTGCTATGGATCGATGGCGATATCTACACGGGCGAACCGATCAGTTTCGGAACAGGGGGGGAGTCTGCATTCGTCGCGGAGTGGCTCGAGTTTGAACTCTCGTTTCCCGACGGAAGCAGCGAAGTGAACCGGCGGACGCTCGTAGACCGCGCCGGCGCAGCCTGGCGGAAGTCGGGGACACTGACAGCCGACCGGCTGCGGCCGCTCCTGCGCAACGAAGCCGGGGTCAAGGCCGCACAAGCTGCCTACAACATCTGGTTTACCGCCGGAGGCCATAACGCCTTACAGTATGCCAAGGCGCTGAATGCGCTGGCGGCCTCGCTCGAACCCGTCCAGCCCGGCGCCGCGCAGGAGAAACTGCCTTTCGAAGTCCAAGCCTGGGTCTTCTCGGTTCAGAACTTTGGCTGGCTCCTGATGACCGACAAAGTCATCATCCCGGCGCTCAATGAATCACCCGGCCTTCGCTTCTATCCCGATTCGCCTCGCATTTCCGTGTTCGGCGTCGGCCTGAGCCCGTGGGAAGAGAACGAAGAGATGTTCCTTCAAACCGATCTTCGCCGCGATCACTTACGAGGGGTTGCGCGTAAGTCCGGAGACGAAGCGGCCGTTGCCGAGCGCAAGCTGTGGTTCGGGGCGCTTGAAGGTGCGCTCGAACATGAGATGCTCGCCGAACAGCTAGCCGCTATCGGCGGTGACCCCGCCAGCGTCGAGTCGACGAGCGCATTGCTCGGGGATGACGGTGTGGTCGTTTTGAGCAGCGGTCGCCCGGAAAAGCCCCAGGAGGTGAGCCCGGAAGCGGCAGCCAGGATAGACTCTGCGCTCGAGCGCGGTGCAATCCTGGTAGCGCCCCGGGGAGCCCTTAAGAAGGGCGAGGGGGCCTGGTGGGAGATCGCTTCACATACCGGCGACGTTCGGTCAGTCTGTGGGCCAGATCTGAACTTTGTCAGCGGCCGGCTCCCGCGCAAAGACAAATTCATCCCCCAGAAATACATGCTCCCCGGCGATTTTCCAAGATCCCACGGGTCCGGAAAAGTGTTGCCTATCCTACATCCAGAACAGTATCAGGGTCCCCCGCTTGGCAAGGTCTGGGGGCCGAAAGAAGTTGAAAAGTGGATGGCGGAGCATGGCAAGACGCCGAAAAGCATGGGCAGCCAAACGAAGCGCACTCCCAGGGAGCCGGAGAAAAAAGGCGGCGCCGACGAGTACCTAAACTTGGTCATCTCTATCGCGATTTACACCTTGGAGGCGATGCCTGTGTTGTGGGTAATCATGGGCATCATATGGATCAAGGAATTTTGGTTGTAGCCGGGACGATCGCCTAGATGTCACCCGAACAGACGAGGGCGGGATCGCCATTTAGCGGGACTTGGCCGCCGCAGATTTTTCCTTCGGCAGAATATTCTCCATCGCCCAGATTCCCAGGACGACTTTTTCTGACGTGAAGACAATTCGTTTCCCGTCGGGATGAAGCCGCAGGTGTATCATACGTTCCATGTTCAGGCCGATTCGTGTCGGCTCGCCT
>Ga0315288_10004882_pt1 | contig 17068 bp, 18 predicted proteins | sample YL17G11_20_MG_FD_203454 | JGI IMG/M metagenome (GOLD analysis project Ga0315288, IMG submission 203454) | Sediment microbial communities from Yellowstone Lake, YNP, Wyoming, USA - YL17G11_20 | ecosystem: Environmental > Aquatic > Freshwater > Lake > Sediment | place: USA: Wyoming | collected... | reverse complement strand
GATGCAAAGCCGATGGAACAGTTTTCTGCTGAAACCGGTGCCAAGACTGCCCCGAAAGTTAGCTTCTCCAAATGAGAACCCTTGTAGCGACACTAGCGTTTATCGCTACATCGGCTTTTGCACAATTTCCGGCAGCATCATGGGTAGTAGATGAAGCCGGAAAATTGTCAGCGAAAGGGAAGCAAGACATCGTTTCGCTTCTAGTTAATGAGGACAGAACCACCGGGAATCAAGTACTGGTGGCTATTCTGAAAGACTTGCGCGGAATGGATGTAGCTGACTACGGTAACCAATTATTCAAGACTTGGAAGCCGGGCCAGAAGAACAAAAACAACGGAGTGATTCTGCTAGTAGGTATGAAGGAACGCAAGGTCAGAATCGATGTTGGTTATGGGCTAGAGAGCCGACTAACCGATTCAAAAACCAAGCGGATTCTAGAACAGTATGTCTCTCCTGAATTGAAAAAGGGCGACTTCGATGCTGGAATTCGTGCAGGTGTTGTTCAAATTATCAAGACCATAAATTCAAAGGACTAAATCATGAGTTACAAATGCAAAAAACTTCCCTGTGGTTTACGTGGTTCTACAAAATCCTATAGGAGTTCGCTGCGTTGTTCAGAGTGCGAACCCGGTAGAACCGATAGTTCGCAATACATCGTAGCTGTTGCAGCAACCGCATCTGTCTCTGAATCTCGCAGATCCAGTAGCGACTACGGAAGCGGCAGCTTCGGCGGCAGCAGTTCGGATAGTGGTTCTTCGTCCTCGTACAGCAGTGGCGGTGGTGATTCGGGTGGCGGCGGATCATCCGATAGTTTTTAACGTTCTTGCCCTAAACATTTGATATGCGGCTAAAATCCGCGTATAAATAGAATTGTAGCGGGTGCTACAACCAACAGACTTTAAATAACCATGCGTCTAGTCTGTACGCAGTAAAAAGGAGCTATAATGATGTATAACCAAAAGCTAGCCGTAGCTGTTAAATCCAACGGCAAAATCCTCCGCGAGTTTAAAGATACAGTTTACATCCCGTTCGGGAGTGAATTCTCGCTTCTAATCAAGAATCTCAATTCTGTTAGAGTAATAGCCAATATCCATATTGACGGGGTAGACGCTACATCGGGTGGACTGGTATTACAAGCAGGAGAAGAGATGGATCTAGAACGCTGGATTAAGGATGGTAATCTGTCAGCCGGTAACAAGTTCAAGTTCATTGAACGTACCGGATCGATTGAAAATCATCGCGGTGTCAAATTGGAAGATGGACTAATCAAGATCGAATACCAATTTGAAAAACCTTATGTCGCACCACAACTAAACTGGAAATATGGCGACACTTACTGGTATCCTCCATACCCATACCAGCCCTGGTATCGTGATTCAACCGGCGCGCCACTTCCAACTTGGACAACGGAATGGAAAACGACTTCTAACACGCTCTACGGAGCAAGAGGTAGTAGCATAGGCAATTCAGGTGCCGGAGTAATTCGCGGTATGTCTTCTGGTGGCACTCAAACTGCCTCGGTTAATTCACTGACTTCATCGACCCTGGATTCAGGGGTAAAACAATTTGGTGATACTACAAATTGCTATCATAACGATGCAGGGATTACTGTACCGGGTAGCAAAAGCGATCAGAAGTTTCAAACTGCTAGCTGGTTCCCAACCGAAACAGAGAAGAATGTAATGATTCTAAAACTGTTAGGTGAGACTCCAGACAACAAACCAGTTCGTACTCCGGTCACTGTTAAAGCCAAAGTTAAGTGTGTTACTTGTGGCACACATAACAAGGCTCACGCAAGCTTCTGCCACAAATGTGGTACTGCACTAAAGATTTACGCTTAAGCTAGAATGGCCCGCCCGTAACAGGGCGGGCTACTTCACGCCGATCAGCATATAACGATCATATCCCCAAGTCGCGTACTGAATACGCATCGTATCACAAAAATATGTTGTGCTTAACGGATACATCGATTTAAATTGATCAATAGATGTGCATGGAGTTTTGATTAACCACGGTTCATTCGGATCAGTCATATTACTAGATTGAATACACACTATTGTGCCGGGAGAAATTTTAGTGAACCAATCATTTCCCTCAATATGTTCTGGACTACAATTGATCAATACATCGGATTTAACAGAAACGAGATTAACGTCTGCACAATCGTTTGATATTATAGGATATCCAGACACCCAGGCATTACATAAGCTGTTTGCGACATCAACGGCTTCTTTATCTGTTTCTATTCCTTGAATTGATTTGAATTTTTTAGGATTACGGGTGGCTAACATAAACCCTAACACATTGTACCAACTAGCCAGGATTACGAGATTGGTGCCCTTAGCGAGGTACGGTTCTAATTGCTCACAGAGCCATAATTTACATTGTATCTGACCATGACTGAAACTATCAAAATTTATGTTTTTATTGATTCCCATTTGAACTCCCAGTTTTCTGTTAATTTTTCATATATTACCCATTGAGGGGAATTTTGAATCACCACCGGAAATTCTACCTCAATTAACCCGTTATAAAACATATGATGTGATTGTCTAGTTGCCCGCTTACCGCCCAATCTAGCCTGTTGCCAAAGTTTGGCTAGATTTTTATTGTAGAAATCAAACGATAATGCAACAGCCTTGTAGCCGTTATCAACTGCGAATTTTCGATCTGCCGGCAATAGATAGTCCCTAACCAATCGACGGTTTCTATATCCCTCAATTACCCAGGTCCTGGCACCTGCAATCAATAGATCCGGACAAAATTCACTTCGATATGCACCACTACATGCAATGATATTATTTTGATCATCAAGCAGAAGGGTGAATGTTCCTTTTGGTGGTGCATACAATTGCTCTACAAATATCTTATAGGGTAGAGTATTTGGTTTAACTTCCCAGTTTTCGTTATACATGTTTGATGCTGCTGGCTGTTTTGTATCCAAACTAGCAGTTTTACAAAATTCTTCAAACTTGTCTAAATTGGCACCATCGCGTTGGTATTGACTGAGTGGAATCACAGTGAAAGTTGTCATCAGCTATTTAATCACTCAAAAACTTATGCAATAAATACTACATGAATCTTCTTTCTTCGTCAGCAATGAGCCTATCGATCATCCAGGTTATTTCAGTGTTGGGATTAATATTGGGTCTACCGTATTTTGAATTTACTGCGAATAACACAATCTGGATTTTCGCGGGCTATTTTATACTAGCAGTTTTGGGTACCAGTATTACTTTCCATAGGTATTATTCACATAAGTCATTCGAATTCAGATACACTTGGATGAAGCATTTATTCACCTCATTTGGAATATTATCGGGTCGAGGAAGCCCGCTAGGATGGTCATACGTTCATCGTCTACATCATATTTTTGTTGATACCCCAAAAGATCCTCACTATATGCCAGTATATGGGTGGAAAGTGATTATTCCACATTTAATGAACTATGGGCAAAAAGTTAATAAACGTTATATCCGCGATTTGTTAACCCCGTATCATTTGTTCATCAATCAATATTATATGGGGTTTATTGTACTTTGGACCATATTGTTGGGATTGATTAGCATTGAATTGTTATACTTCTTTTATATTGTTCCACTAGTAATGACCTTCGCATCACTTAATCTGTTTGTTTTATTAACCCATAAGTACGGATATAGAACACACGATACCAAAGATGAAAGCAGAAATAATTGGTTTATTTCATTGTTATTGTTTGGAGAGGGCTGGCACAATACACACCATTATAATTCTAAACTTTATAATCTCCGAGAAAAATGGTGGGAGATAGACCTATGCGGGGATATTATAGGAATAATAAAACACCATGGATAGTGATGCTTTTTTCTTAGAACTTAATGCGATATCTACTATTTCTGATGTCCTGTTAGACATGGCCAGGTCTGCACCAGAATCAAAATGGGAAACACATCTGGATCAAAATCTTATCCTTGTCCCCAAAGAATTATTACGAAGCGAACCATCGCTAGCAACGTTCATGGATCAATATGATCCCGGACGAAGAATGATGATATTTAGAACTCAACCACATGCGGCGTATAGCTGGCACATGGATAAAAATAGAAAATCAGCAATTAACATGTTATTGCATGGCCCCGATAGTATAACATTTGCCGGGAAGAGGGCTCCTATAGGTACTACTATTAATCTCAATTCTATGCTTGAGTTATATCGGCTTCCATTACGCAAGAACAAATATTATTTGTTTAACGTGGGCGGCATGCATGCGGTTTATAATTACGGAGATCAAATTAGATATCTATTGAGTATCTCAGTGCCTTTTCCATACACCTATGAACAAACTGCGGAATTTGTAAAAACTAACAATCTTTGATTAGAAATACCTGTCATTAGATCCCGGCGTAGTCCCTAATGCCAAAGCAATCTCATTATTCCATGATATAGAGGATTTGACTAATCCGTGCTTTGCAATTAATTCCATAGCATATTTTTCTTTGTTGAAATCCAATATGTTTACCGCTTCCCATCCATATCCACGATACCTTGGTTCAACACCATGATAACCTAGGTTCTTCCATAACTCAGCCTTGAATTTAGCAATACCTAACCCTCGTCCATTGAACTCTCCGAGTGAGCCACTTTCCATAGTAACTAAGTGCATTTTAAGTAAACAAATAGTTGATTCAAGGCTATAGTCCAACATACTTCCTATTCCATGAATATTTCTATCGACTAAAAATCTATCATATTGGTTATAGTTATGACGAATTGGACTGAGAACTACTTTGTCTTCGGATGTTACCCAGGGCCATGGATACTCTCCGCCCAATACTGGAAATCCGGTACATTGTTCAAATAACCACATATGAGTAGCCACATGTGGTTGTGTAATCAAATACGGATTAAGATATTGAAAATGGTCCCCAGACGAAAAAAATTTCTGCACATCCAAACTTACTATCTTATATTCTATTCCAGCATTACGACAAAATTTTTCACTGTAATATAGATCGTGAGTATTGAGGGTAAAACCATTAATATGTAATCTCATTGTTATTGCCCTAACGGGAATTTTATTCGCCAGGCAGGAATGTAACACTAATTCACTATCTAATCCGCCACTATATAATACCTCTACGGTTGTTGTTTGGCGACCTGCTAAATGATCGTGGAAGATTTCATAGATTGATCTATGTTTTGGAATAGCCGTATCTAATAACTCCATCGAAAATAATCTCTGTCCATTGTTATTTGGCATATGGAGAGTATATTTCTTATATGAGTCTTGTCCAGCATGCCATGTAGTTTCTACTGTCATCAAATATCCTAAGATAAATATATTTATAGGAAGGTTTAATGCTTGTAAATAATGCCAATTTAGTGATCTTAACAGACTTCATAGATATCGAGTATTGGGCAAGACCAATTGGCGCCTATCGGATTGCCACAGAAGTAAGAAAAAATGGATATACCTGTCAGGTCATAGATTGTTTTACTAGTTTTACAGACGAAGAAATATTCAAAATATTGGATAGAACGGTTGGTGATAAAACACTAGCAGTAGGATTTAGCAGCACGTTCTTTGCCAACGTCGAAGATAAGGTAACCCTTCTGCGCCCCGCCTCTGTACCATTTGCGGGACCCACTATGAATTATCCATACAATCCGGAAAAAATGAAAGCTATGTTCGATTATATTAAAAATATTAACTCCAATGTAAAGATTGTATTTGGTGGAGCGAAAGCATTCAATCTCGATGCTCCACACGTTGATACTATCATGACTGGATTAAGTGATTTGGCTATGGTGGAATATCTGAAGTATCTGGAAAATAAAAATCCATTTTTTAACTACGAGTCCAAGAATAATCAAATGATAGTTTCCGGAGACAAATATAACAATGCCTTCGATTTCCAACACAGTAGAGTGCAGTATGCGCCGGAAGACAATATCATTCCTGGGGAATCACTGGTCATTGAGGTTGCTCGCGGGTGTATTTTCAAGTGCAATTTTTGTTCGTATCCGTTAAACGGAAAGAAGAAAAATGATTACATAAAGGACGCAGGCCTTCTGAAGGAAGAGTTCCTACGTAATTATCATGAGCATGGTATTACTAAGTATTTCTATTCGGATGATACGCATAATGATAACATAGAAAAACTTAAGGATCTAGCAAATATCGCTCAATCTCTTCCGTTTAAATTAGAATTTGCATGTTATTTACGCATAGATTTAATGAGAGCGCACCCAGAACAATATAGCCTTTTAAGGGACGGTGGAATTAAGGGAGCATTTTTTGGAATTGAATCTCTGCATCATCCGTCACTCAAAGCAATAGGTAAGGGATTATCTCCAGAAAAAGTGATAGAGGAGCTGTATAATTTTGAACGATTAATGCCGGACGTGGGTGTATCCGGCGGATTTATCTGTGGATTGCCATATGAAACTAAAGAAACTATTGCAACTTGGACTGAGCGAATTTCTCGTAAGGATTTTCCTATAGATAGGATATCATTAGAACGGTTAGGAATGAATAGGAATCCCCACAAACTTAACAAAAGTGCATTTGAACGAGAATTCGAAAAATATTATACATTCAAAGAGAATTCTAACATTGAATGGGACAACGGATATATGGATTGGAATTGGGCTTGGGAATTTAGTGTAAACTATCTCAAGTTACTAAAAGAACAGAAACGACAACGGGTTGGCGGATGGATTCATATTGCGATGAATAATACTAAGGTAACGCAAGATTATTCTAAGCGACCGTTGGCAGACCTTCCTGTAGATTGGCGCGGCGCGAAGCAGCGGCTGCAACAACAGTATAAAAGTTTTGTTTTATCTTACCCAAAGCGATTGCATTTAATTCCCAATTCCGTTAAAATATAGTCTCTCACTATTAAGGAAAAATATGAAAACGATGCTGTTGTCAATACTGTTATTTTGCAATGTTGCATTTGCCCAAACTACTGATTTAACTAGTAAACCAGTGCAAGTTATAATTCCGTTCGCCCCCGGAGGCGGAATGGACATTGTATTTAGACATATTCAGGCAGTTGCTGCATCCAAAAATATCAACATGGTAGCTGTATATAAGCCCGGTGCCGACGGAATGATAGGGATCAACGCCTTATTATCAGCAACGCCAGATGGATTTACTATTGGAATGACACCTGCCAGTACAATAGCAACTTATGAATTAGCTAACCCGGGGTCGGTTGTACCTATATTGACCGGTCTTGTATCAGGAATAGGAGTTTATGTCGTAAGAGCAGAGTCTAATATAAACACATTTCGGGATTTACGGGAAGTATTACACAATGGCGCCCCCTTAAATGTTGGATATGGAGCCCCGGGACAAAAATTAATGCTGGAACAATTATTAGAATTTGTCAAACCAGATCACCGTCCAGTAATGGTTCCATTTAAGGGCGGTCAACCTGTGCTAATGGCATTATTGGGAGGACATATAGATTTTGCTTGGCTCCCGTACAATGTTGCCCAAGCTAGTGCAGCATCAGGTCGGATTAAAATATTAGCTATTTCTGGCACTAAAATTGCAGAATATCCTGATGTCCCATTCATGCCCGATAGATATAAAGGATGGAAAGAAGTTGATGCGGGCGGAGTATCTGTTTCTCCTAATATTCCTAATCATATCCTAGTGGAATGGAAATTATTCTTCAAAACATATTTAGAGGATCCAAAAACAAAAGAATACTTTCTTACTCAATCTTCTTCCCCTGTCATGCCGTTTGGTTCTGAACCATTGGAAAAATTAGTGAAGAATAGTAAAGAAAAACTACAAAAAATGCAATGAGTATACACTCCAATCGCACTGGATATTATTCAGTGGGGAGTGAAATCTTTACGCATAAACTCTTGGCTGCATTGCGGGCATCAGAATTGAAGATCCCGTATAATGATATGAAGTGGCATTTTTTTGACGAAGCATACGAGAAATATGATAGAAATAACCTCCTGGGTGATATAGATTTACGTAGCGCATACAAGAATCGTGCCCAAGAGTTAAGAGATAATTATGATTATTTGATTTTGAATTATAGTGGCGGGTCTGATAGTTGGAATATATTGAATACTTTCTTAACTAACAAAATCAAATTAGATAAAATCGTTGTTAAGCTTCCGATAAAAGCATTAGAGAAGGGCTGGTTTATACCTAATGCATTGGATAAATCAGCTAAAAATTCGAAAAGTGAATGGGAATTAGTAATAAAGAAAGACCTAAAATGGTTAGCCCATAATCACCCAGAAATTGAAATCGAAATTATAGACTGGTTAGAGAATTTCGAAAAAGACACCATTACAGATAAATTAATCGAATCCACTAATTTGCATAGATTTTACTATTCGAATATTATTAGAATCCCGGGCCGAAGTAAATCTCTAATAGATACCGGGAATAAAAAAGTTGCATCTATTTTAGGAATGGATAAACCAATATTGGTCGAAAAGGGAAATAAATGTTTTTTTTATTTTGTGGATATCAATTTGCTTACACAAGAAGATACTGCATCGTTATCGAATAATGTTGAATTTTTTTATTGGTCTTCCAATCCAGATATAGTGTATAAACAAGCATATAAATTATATCAATGGTTCAAAAACAACCCCATGCATAGACATTTAATTGCGGCCCTGAGTGAGCGACCTCATCCTGAACTCCTAACACCCGCTGATTGGACTAACCTAACAACACAGTATTTCAATATTGCAAAACCTATAATATATCCAGATTTTGACAATACCAGATTTCAGGCTGATAAACCCATTGGAATAACCGACTCATTAAAAAGGGGAGATCCAATATGGTCGCCTGCGGGTGACCTTTATTCCTGGTTAGAGGACTTTCTACCATTAACTAACCTTAAAGAAGCGATGCTGCATCATTGGAAATCTTATATAAATTCAGTCGATTCTACGTATCTGTCACCACTTAGTTCAAATCAATTACGGCAAGTGAATAGTAAGTGGCATTATTTGGGTGATTTCTAGTAATGATTTACTACAGAAAAATACCATGGGATAATTTACCCGCGATCCAGGAAAAAACTATAGCCTATTTAACAACAAAAAGACCGGACATATTAAACCGAGCCGTCGACGCGTCATATTGGACTATGCATGATAGAGAGATATTGAAGTGGGTTCCTGAAATTAATGCAGGTGCTGCAAAATACGGTCTTGTGTGCGATTATACTGCTGCATTTGTTATGCACAGAAACGGGGATGGTCCGCTACACATAGATAATTTTAAATTTGATACGAGAATCAATTTTCCTATATTGAATTGTGTCGGAACTCGCACTCAATTTTATACTGGCACGACTGAGGATGGAGTAAGACATTATAGTCCAATGGGTTCTACAGCCGGAACTACAGTAAAAATTCCCAAAACTGCATCGACTGTTTTATTGGATGAGGTTGAAGTAGATTGTGTTACGGTACTTAGAGTTAATACTGCACACTCTATTTGGATGCCCCCTAACGCCCCAAAACCTAGAATAACCCTTACGCTGGGATTTGATAAAGATCCAACCTTTTTACTCGATGCAGATTTGTCATCACTAAATACTGTATGAAACTATCATTTGCATCCAGCACCGGTGGCGCCCAGACTTTTTTAGTAATTTCTTTACTAGGGACCATTGCTGCATTTACTCTCTACGGTATTTCTCTAAATGCGATTCTACTTATTATTTTGGGATATTTCTTGTTTGGTTGTTTAGGAATTGTCATTACGTTTCATCGAAATCTAACACACAACAGTTATAAAACCCACCCATGGTTAGTCAAGATATTCTCAGTATTGGGTTGTTTTGCTGGTACCGGTAGTCCTTTAGCTTGGGTAGCCATTCATATTAATCATCATCTAAAAAGTGATAAACCCGGAGATCCACACAGTCCCTATCAAAAGGGACTAGGTATATTTACTCTGAATTATGTGAGTGAAGTCGATGTAGATACGAAATGGAGAATGAGGTCTCTTGTATCTGATACGTTTCAACAGTTCCTACACAGATACTATTTTGCAATCATCATCGCCTGGAGTCTTATCCTGTATGCACTCGGTGGATTTTATCTTATGGTGTTCTTGCATTGGACTCCGGCAGCATTAACTGGTATCATGAGCAACGTTGTTAACTATGTTGGACACTCCCCAAAATGGTTAGGTAGCTATAGAAGCTATACCCTCAACGACTTCAGCGCAAACAACTGGATTTGGGCCCTTCCTAGTTGGGGAGAAGCATGGCACAACAATCATCACCGTTTCCCCAAAGAATATTACTTCGGCAGGAAATGGTGGGAGTTCGATATCTCAGGACAAATAATACGCTTGATTAAAATAGACAGATAACTCATGGAAAAATGGCATAAAATAAGTTAAAGAAAAATGCACACACTTAAAGACAATTATATTCGTACAAGTGGATTTGGTGAAACCTGGACCGTACAATTTGATCCGCCAAAACGCAAGGTTAAGACTTATTTCGAAGAATCAGTAGAAATAATGGAATATTTACACACAACCAAAACTGGTAAATTTCAGGTATTATGTAGCGGTGGATTGGATAGCCAATATATGTGTAACATCCTGTTAAAATTGGGTATGGATTTTGTTGCGGTTATTATTAGTTTAGAAAGTAACACCGGGGTGGTTTACAATCATCATGATATAAAACATGCATACGAATATTGTAAATGTAATAATATCACCGTCAAAACGTATTCCTTAAATTTTGATAAATTTGTTGATTCTGGAAAAATTTTAGAAATTGCTGAGGTGGCCGGTTCTTGTTCTCCGTCTGTGCCTGCCTGCCTGCATGTTGCCAGCCAACTTGATGGTTTTTCAATGATAGGACAAGACCCAGCTTATCTTCGCTTAAATAAACAAAATGGGCTTTGGGAATTAGTAGAACGTGAATTGGATCATTCTCTACTACGATTTTATAATAAAAATAACCTTAACGGATGTACATATTTTAATATGTATTCTGCTGAAATGATGTTATCTTTTTTGTTGGATCCTAGTATTCTAGAATTGGGTATGGGGAAATTGCCCGGAAAAACAGGATCAAACTCAACCAAGAACATGGTATATAATAATGGATCCGGATTTAATATGCCACCATACATATATAGGGAACCTTATAATATTTCAAATTCTTGGGTTAAATTTACCGGGTATGAATCTATTATTTACAATGACAAAATAACCAATCATCCAAATTGGAAAGCATTTGAAAACCCTCCCTTTTCGGAATGGAACGGAGCGTATCATGAACCATACACAGACATTGTGAAACGACTGTCTGTTAATCAATAAAATGAACGAACCAATTAATAAAAAATATGGTTATTGGGAGACTTGCGGGATTGAGTTCTCTAATAAATACCTAGCATTATTACACGCTTCAAAACACAATTCAGAAGTGTGGTTTAAATATCACAATGATATCTGGACTAATTTTGACAGATCACAAATAGGTAAATTTTCTCTAGAAACCTTATATAAAGAACGCGCACTCCAATTACGGGATTCATATGATTATTTGATCATATATTTTTCCGGTGGAGCAGACAGTCATAATATTCTTCAAACCTTTCTTGATAACAATATTAAGATAGATGAAATATGTGTCAAATGGCCAAAACTTCTCAGAGATGGAAAATTTTATTCTCCAAATACAGTAGACACTGGTGCTAATAATATATGGAGTGAATGGAATTATGCTATCCATCCTACGTTAAAATGGATAGCTGCAAACAGACCTGATATTTATATTAATTTAGTTGACTATACTGAAAATTTATCAATCGAAAAAGTTGAGTTAGCATTTGTTAAATGTGAGCATTCACGTACTGCTGGTTCTTGCTTAACTGATCTTACAGTTAGTGAACCCACCTTGCAAGGAGAATCAAAAAAAATAGGACATGTATTTGGAACAGATAAACCCCTATTTTTTAAACGCGGAAAAGAAATACGAATGATGTTCTCAGATTATGCCTTGTCTAGTGTACCGGGCATTGGTGTTAATCGCAATATAGAGTATTTTTATTGGTCTCCCAATTTTCCAATATTACCGTTTGAGATGGTTAACAAAACAGTAGAGTATTATGAAGTTGTCAAGGAATCCATGAAAAATATAGAGGCAGATACGTTGAACAGAGAGAATCTAAGGCAACAAGCAGGTATTGTTAAAAAAATGTGTTATTCTAAATGGGACTATAGGTTTCAGTCTAGTAAATCATTAGATGTTTCGTCAGTAAAGGATGATAGATGGTTTTGGTTTGCAAATTTTTCGGAATTAAACCATATATACCAGGCGACTTTGTCCAACGCAGCTAGTAGAATTAATTCCGTGTCACCTAGATTTTTAACGAAAAATAAAGAGGTTCCTGAATTTGATTTAATGTTAACTACTTCTTTTTATGTTAGGGATATCCGAGAATAAATGACTATGATATCTAATCCAATTAATGAAAAATATGGATATTGGGAGGTCGGCGTAATTAAATTTGATCGTAAATTTGATGCCCTTCTCTACGCAACCAAGAACAACGGCGAAGTCTTCTTTAAATACCACAATCAAGTCTGGAAAGATTTCGATAGAAACCTAATAGGGAAGATTCCATTATCCGTTCTATATAAAGAACGCGCCCAACAGTTAAGAGACAAATATGATTACCTAATTCTGAATTATTCTGGCGGAGCAGATTCCCATAATATTCTACGTACCTTTATCGATAACAACATTAAGCTTGATGAAGTATTTGTCAAATGGCCCACCAAAATGATTGGTAGCACTATGTACACTCCCAACACGGTAGATACTTCTGCTAGGAATTTTTGGAGTGAATGGAATTACGCTATTGACCCTATTTTAAAATGGATAGCAAATAATAAACCGGAAATTAAAATTGTTATTGAGGATTACGTTGGTGATCCTGACAAAATTGATATAGAAGCATTACTTTTAGCGAATCCGTCGCATATACGTTCTGCTATCCTTCAAACCCATATAGTCAGTTCATCGACCTTGATTAAAATAGATAATGGAATATCTGTGGGTAACATTTTTGGAGTAGACAAACCATTATTAATATTAGAGAATGGTGAAATAAGTATGTTCTTTAGTGATCATGCAATATCTTCAGTTCCGACCGGTTCACCTGAGTTAAATGCGGAACTCTTTTATTGGACTCCGGATTATCCAATATTGGCATTTGAAATGGCATATCAAACTAGTGCATATTATAAGGCTCATCCTGAAGCCAGGAAAAATATAATGTTAAAACAAACAACTAATCGTCCTGCTTCTTTTCAATATCAATATAATATTGCAATTGATATGTGTTATTGTAATACATGGGATTATAGATTTCAAGCAAATAAACCACTGTCACCAACCAGATCTGACAAATGGTTTTGGTTTTTTGATAATAAAGAATTTGATAAACCATTCGCGGTTTATAGGGATCAGATTTATTTGCGATTGGAACAGTTAATAGATAAATTTAAATGGGATAACGCAACATATAAAGTAGTATTCACACAAAAAATACCAGTTACTCGGGTCGATGATTAAATTTTCTTCTTTATTGGTGTTATTTTTCATGTCTATGTCTGCAAATGGCCAATTTGACCTTAAGGAAAAACCAATTACTGTGATTATACCATTTGCCACCGGGGGAGGAACCGATGCCACAGTTGCCTCATTAAAAAAATATGCAGAAAAGGAAGGAATACGCGTTATTGCACGGTACGCGCCAGGCGCCGAAGGTGAAATATCTATGACAACACTAAACACCTTTCCGGCAGATGGCCGTGCTATTCTATTAACCACCGTATTTAACTTAGCAACTTCAAGAGCAAACAATCATCCAACTAAAGTAGTTCCAATTACAATGATGAGAAGCAACGTTTTCGCATTGGTTACGAGTTCAAGTAAAATCAATTCATTTAATGACATAACACCCTTTCGTATTATTGATGAAAATATTTTCATTGGACATGGCTCTTCGGGGCAAAGAAACCTGATTACATTTATATTGCATAAGTTGGGAGCACCCATTACCACAATGGTTCCTTATAAGGGCACTGGACCATTATTGATAGACATTTTAGGTAAGCACATCGATATCGCTTGTCTTCCGTTATTAGTTGTTAATCCGTATATAATTTCGGAAAAAGTGAAATTAATAGCATTATCGGAACCGATGCTGCCATATACGTCCGTCCCTACGCTATCCGGAATGTTTCCGGACTGGAGAAATTACGATGGTCATGTGGTGGCGATATTAGATGGTACTACTGAATCAATACGTAATCAATGGCTTGTTTTTTTAACGAAATTTTTAATGCTTGAGGATACAAGACGGGAATTTATTAAGGACATGACTATTCCGGTATCTCGGGAGAATATAGGTAAACAACACGCTACTCGTCTATTAATGGGGGCGGAACAAATGATCCGAACCAGTAAGTAAATGTTAGAATTATTCAAAAATAATTACTTAAGTAGTTCGGGGGCCGGCCCAACCTGGAAAATGGAGATAGAACCACCCATTAAACCTGTTCGAACTTATTACGAAGAAACCGCGACTGCTATGCAATATTTTCACGATATTAAGACCGGAAAATTTCAAGTATTACTAAGTGGCGGAACAGATAGTCAATATGTTTGTAATGTTCTATTGAAATTGGGTATGAATTTTGATGCGGTAATAGTAAGTTTAGAAAGTAGAACTGGTGAGGTCTATAATCTCCATGATATTAAGTTTGCGTATGAATTTTGTAATACAAACAACATAACTCCCTTAATTTACAACATAGATTTTGACGATTTTATGGAATCTGGTAAATTGATAGATTTAGCAATAGAAACGTCATCATCAGCATGGGGCCTAGTTGCGTGTCAATATGTAGCAACCCAATTAGATGGTTTTATACTGCTAGGTGGTGATCCACCGTATCTCGCATTGATTGATGGTAAATGGATGCTTAAGACTAAAGAATATGATATCAAGCCCTGGACCGAGACATTCTTAAAATACAATTTAAATGGTTCTCCGCACATTCTATACTACTCAACTGAAATGATGTTTTCGTTCTTGCTTGATCCTAGTATACTGGCACTAACCTCAGGAAAATTTCCAGGCAAAACCGGGACTAACTCGACTAAAGCTAAAGTCTATAATAACGGATCCGGATTTACTTTACCAGTATATGATTATTCTTTTATGGGAAAGGAAGATTTTAATCCTGATTTACATAGAATTAAATTGAACGGGATAGAAATGATGGCCAGGAACAAATTATTGGATATTAAATGGAAGTTACATTTGGACCATTTCTACAAAGAATATGAGCCGAATTGGAACGGGATATCTCTTATTCCGTATACCAAATTAATTAAGGATTACTACGCATCAGTTGGTGATAAATAGCATTATAAGGGGTCTATATGTTCCATATTAAAATTCGATATACTTTCACTCGTCCAAATACTAACATGCATTTTTGGTCCGAAGAAAAGGATCCACGTTATTCTTTTCTTAAAGAAAACTCCATAAGAATACATCGGGATGAAGGAATTACTGGTTCGGTGGATAGTTATCCGGACGAATTGACGCAAATACGTGAATATATCTCCCCGGATTCGGAAACCTGGCTGAGAGCTAGACAAAAATTTCTAGATTTTTTAGAAATTAACGATTTAATGTATGCCAGAGCAGAATGGTTCCAAAAGAACGGTCATACTATGAAAGTTGAAATGTTTGACCAAACCGGTACTTTGATTGCCGCCAATGACATTCATTAATTTCGTTTATTTTAAAGGTTGACATTAATTCAGTCTTCCTATATAATAGCTATTCGATTGATGATTCTAGCAGAAACGGGTAAATAGCTGGTTGACAGCAATCCTGTTCTACTGTATCATTAGTACATAATTTGAAACCCGACAAAATTGTCGGTTAAATTGAACGAACGGAAAACAAGGACTAAATAGAATTACAATGAAACACGCAACGAAAACTTGTAGCATATCGCAACCGAAACATGTCGGGTTATGGTCATTTGAGGCCACCCTATTGACAGCACTCGTGCCGGCGTATAATACAAGTATTCGCGGCATGAATGATCAAAGAGGGATCCCAGGAATTTGATAAGTCGCAACCATATTACGGTTTATCAAAACCCTGGGAAAACGAAAGTTTCTCAGGGTTTTTGTTTTTGTAAGGCAGTAATGTTCTAGGGGCAGTTTACTAAAATTTTCACCCTAGTTCAGCGGGGAGTGCAGAAAGGGGCAACGAGGGCCCGAAGCGCACTTTAAACATGCTTCGAAAGGGCGGACTAAGGGATGAAGTCTCTTTTGTGAGATGAAAAATCTTAGGTAAGAAAGTGCATTACGGGGAGTCATTGATATTGTTGGATGACCAATCGTGTTGTGCTTTCTTACTCGCATTAGAAATAGTGCGATAACAAACATTGTAGGGGATTCGCCAAGTTGGTTTAAGGCGACGGCCTTTGAAGCCGTCATTCGGTGGTTCGAATCCATCATCCCCTGCCAAATCAAGCAGAAGTCGTCTATAAAACGGCCCTGCCCGCACCTGTAGTATATTGGGATACGTCCGATTATAGTCGGAAAGAGTGGGATCGTTCCCCACCAGGTGTAAAAGTATAAGGATAGGTTCAGCAAACAAAACCAGCCCGCAAGGGCATCGAGTCAGTTAGGTATTCTGACACTAATAAAAAATGCCAAAAACTATCCTGTTTTATTAATGTGCCTGTAGCTCAGTGGACTAGCAGCGGTTGGTTTCTACCCAATAGGTCGGGGGTTCGAATCCCTCCAGGCATGCCAAGAACGTGGTCCAATTCACGGATCTGTTGTAGGAACGAATTGCGAATCCAAAAGATAAGCGATCTGTAAGCAATCCTACAAAGTGAAAGAGGGTGTGAAAATCCCCTCACCTATTTTCTCCGGTTAGTGAAATGGATTATCACGTAACGCTACGAACGTTAAATTCCAGGTTCGAGTCCTGGGCTGGGGACCAA
>Ga0315288_10004881_pt1 | contig 17069 bp, 10 predicted proteins | sample YL17G11_20_MG_FD_203454 | JGI IMG/M metagenome (GOLD analysis project Ga0315288, IMG submission 203454) | Sediment microbial communities from Yellowstone Lake, YNP, Wyoming, USA - YL17G11_20 | ecosystem: Environmental > Aquatic > Freshwater > Lake > Sediment | place: USA: Wyoming | collected... | reverse complement strand
CTGACCAAAAGTGCAAAATCCGACATATTCACGCCATCGGCACCATCCAGGTCGGCAATGCTCGTTTCCGCACCGTTTCCCGAAGGCTCCAGCCATTGCCCGGCGAAGATTTGCACATCCAGAAAATTGATCCGGCAGTCGCTGTTGAGGTCGCCGGCTGGACAGCCGGCATGAACAGAACCGACAAGTGATACGCTCAGTACAAGGGCAAGTAACAACAATCTGATATATCCGGTCACCTTCTAATCCCTTCCTCACCAATGGCTTAGGCCGCTAACTGCATCTTCACCTCTGCCGCTTTGGGACCTGAAGAAAGATGAAATCGCAGATATCAGTTAGTTAATCAAACTTACTGATTTTCGTTGTCATGCTGAGCCGAAGGCGAAGCATCTGTTCAGCGAACTGATTATTCGCAAGCCAGATTCTTCGCTTCACTTTGTTTCGCTCAGAATGACATTTTTTGCCATATGCTTATACAACAAGAACTTGCGGACAACCTTTCATTCGAATCGGTTAGTTTGAGTTATTTAATCAGTCTGGCAAACTCTACTTATTATAACATATTTTGAGCAGTTTAGACAATACCTTTTGAGAGGTCTTCCGAATGTCATGCGCATTCTGCCGGAACCGGCTCAGTGCGAAATGGCGTACATAATAATGTTAATCCCCATTTGAATGGCTCTTTCATAATTTTGCCTGCCGAATTCAAAACCATTGCTGTCGCACCAGCCGCAGTGAATATCGGTCGAGCTTAGAAAAACCGCGAGGCGGTCGCCGATAAAAACTCCCCTGGCGCCGTGATTCTGGCCGTGCATATACGGTAATCCCACCTGCTTGGGCTGTCTCATGCCCGGCAGAAACACGCGATTCTGACGCTCCATAAACGGCAGGCCCTTATCACCAAGGTCGTACACGTTGTGAAATATCTCGTGCTGCAACGGTATTCGCAGCACGGCCCCGTTTCCAAAAACCTGCTCCAGCAGCTCATAAGAGCTTTGAAAGAAGAAATCGCCGCCCGAACCCACAACACAATCGTCCATCAGCATAAATCCGCCACGGGTAATATATTCTCTCAAGCTGGCTTTATGCCTGTCATCGAACTTGTAATGGTTTTCTCCGGTCATAAAAAGAAACGGATATTTCCTCAGTTCTTCCGGTTGGTCAAACGAGACCACTGCATTGAGCTGGCCTTCCATAGCCCATTGCGGCTGCCAGTCGTACGCTCCGTTTATTGGCTTGACTCTACAGCGGATTACCGATCTTAGCTCTCTTAATAAGTTAGCATCACCACCGGGGCGAACATTCCACCGGTCGACTTCCTTCGATTCATGTGCATATTTGACTCTCGGCATCACGAAATCGTACATATCGAGGTCGTCCGGACCTTTTTCGGAATCCGAATCTTCGACGGCCGAGGCAAGACCAGCCGCGGTACATGCCGTACCGAGCAAAGCCCCGCCCGCTGTCTTCAGGAATTGCCTTCGATTCACCTGTCCTTGTTCTTCATTCATGACACAACTCTTTCCTGCTATTGGCCTGAAAGAAAAAACCTTGAGGCGGCCAAACCGTCCATCTTGTTTTGCTCGTATTTCCAGGGCTGCCGGGTCGCAGCGCCATCCGCGTTATCTTCCAGGACCGGCGTCTCTGTCGTCAGCAGGGATTGAACGCGATAAAAATCATCCACTCCCCTGGAAGCGGATGTGAACGCCTCCAGCAGCGAAATCCTGCCGTCGCCATTGACATCATTACTTTTATCAATTAATGCCGGCACAAAATATTCGCTGAATTGCGTGCTGTAATGCTGATCCGCGGTACAGGCACCGATAACAATTCTACCCTGCCCCGCAACAGCTTTAACGGCCATGCCTGCACCCGGACAATCCAGCACAATCAGCATCGAAGATACTTTAATCGCTTTTATCCATTCGGCCAATTGCTCATGAGTAATATCGGGACCGGGAAGATTCAAACGCAGAGAATCCGACACTACATTGGCCTGACCTATATAATAAAATATGAACCTGTCCTTAGGATTAACGGAAGCTGCGAATCTATCCATTTGCTCCTTCAAGTTCCCCGCCGTTGAAATTCCCGAACCTTTGCGAGCCATTGACTCATTATCAACCAGGACACTCAACCGGTCGGGTTTTACTCCGGCAATATCGAGAAAAAACCGGCTAAGGTCCACCGCCGCCCGGTCTTTCGCCAGACGCTCTTTCGAGTCCTTATTGATACCACTGACAATCAGGACATAAGTTCCTCCGCTCTCCTTCGACTCCGGGCTCCGTTCTGCACCAAGCGACTCGAAAAGCGGAGATCCACTTACTATAAAAACAAGAATTGCAATTATTGCCCTTTTCATAGCAGCCGTCATACCTTTCAAACCAGACCAATAGCGCGCCTTAGTAACCAGCTTGCACTAAGTATCATGCACAAGACAACAAGCAGCGGCCAACCGGGCCAGATACTTGTCATCCGGCGGGAACTACCCACCTGCGTCTGCGCCTCAAACATCTTCGCGATATCGTCGCCAACATCGTCAGCGTATAAATATCTGCCATCGAGCTTTCCGGCAAGCTCCCGAAGAAATTTTTCGTCCAGCTCGACATCCGTCATCTCGGTCTTAACCGGCGGCAGATTCACGGCAATAGTCTTCTCGCCAAGGAACACGCCATTAACCTCGGCCTGTGCCGTCGCTACAATAGCCTGATCCTGCACATCCTCGACCTGGGCGACGTAGTAGCCGCGATCAACCTGGCTCATTCTTAAAACTTCATCCCGCATATTAAGCAGCACGTTAGCACCGGCAACTGGGACGAACGAATTGTCGCAGACATAGGCCTCGAACTTTATCTTGTTCGTTTGCCCGGCAGCCCTTTCGGCGAACAATTCTATTGCCGCTTCCCGTGACGTCACTCTGCCCATCTGAGCGGTAAGCCCGGCCATCATCTTGTAGAGCCATCCGCCCTGCAGGTCTTCGCGGTACAGCGAGAAGAGCCTGGCAATATTGAGCAGACATACCCTGCCCCGCCCCACTCGATGAATTAAAACGACCGGCGTCTCTTTAATCTGAGCTAATATTGTCGAGGCTGGCTTGGGACTGACTATTCGGTAATACGGCGAAGTCTGCCCATCGATATCCTGCAGCGATCCTTTGTCGAGCAATTTGCCGTCAACGGCCTCAAGCGTCAGTTCTATCTGTCCCGGACTGCTCGGCCAAATTGTCGGATCGCCGGCATCGAAGATCACCGGGATCAGCGATTTTACCTTCTTGTTTGTCCACCCGGCGGGTCCGAATTCCGCCTTGCCCGGAAGCAGGATAAGTCCGCCCCCCCTATCAACCACAAAACTATACAGACCGGCAATCTGGGCGTCCGTTAAAGCGTCGAGTTCGCAGGGACCAAGTATGATAATATCGTACTGATTAAATCCCTGCCGATTGTCAGGCAGCCCGATATATCCATACGCCTCCGCGACGTTCTTAGCCAATGCAGGTGTGCGAATTACATCCAGGCCCAGGTCCAGCTCAATCTTTTCGTCTCTGGCCAAAACCTGCCTGAGCTTGCCGATATCGAAATTGGCTACTTGCGAATATAAAAGGACCTTGAGCCTGGTTTCTTCAACGACATCGACCATCGTGCTGCGAACGTTATTTACCAGGTTCACCTCATGCTCGAGCGCCTTTGCACGGACCGAAAACCTGTAGCTGCCGACTCTTTCTGCGCCGATAGTGAACTCTGCCGTTACATCTTTGGCCAAAGAATCGCCTCCCCGCCGATTCCGGGTAAATAACTCGGCGGGAATTTGCTTCGAATCTACCACGTAATTGTCTTTTACTAATTCGATTGTCACAGGCTGATTCTGAAAATTCATTGCGCTAACGACAACCTGTATTGCACAGGCGGTATCAATCGCAATCCGTGAAGGTGCATTTATTGATTTTATCGCTATGTCGGTTTGCCGGTCTCTCGAACCGAGGCCGATAATGGCAATTTTAAAATCCCTGCTGCGAAGCGGCAAATAGGTGCCAATATTCTTGTCGTTGGCCTGGCCATCTGTAAAAATCACCGCTCCAACGACCCTGCTTTTCGTTTCAACGGATCTCTCCGGGTCGGAATTTTGCGCATCTCCCGAAGCAAGTGAATCTTCTGTGAAGTCATATTTGCCCAGTACCGCCAGAAGACCGTGCATATCCGTTTGTGAGCCCCAGCGCCGCAGAAAATCCGATGTGCCGCTATGATAAGTCTGCCGATCGAAACCGAAGACTTTATAACCGGGGCCGTCTGCATCGTCAGGGCAAAACTTTTCTTGAAATATATTAAGCGCTCTATCGAGCCGGTTGATCCGCCCGTCTTCAACGACCGACATACTCTCGCTCGTATCGAAAAACGCCAGAACCGAATTCCTCGACAGTGCCTCACTCATTTTAGCCCGTGACGGATTCCACAGTATCAACAGCAATATGACAATCGCAGCATACTGAAGCACCATCAACGGCCACCTGTATGACTGCCGGCCAGTCTTTTGCAATTCGCTGGAACGGAAGGCAAAAAATATCAGCACGGCAGAAACGATTAAAAGCAGTCCCGCAATAAGATGTCCGGGATAGTCAACGAATATCATTTTTTCACCGGTTCCTGATCATACATGGCTGCGTTTTCAAAAAACTCGTTCTCTTGTCCATAAAACTTAACATCCGAGGATTCATCTTCAATCCACTGCTGCCGGCGTTTCTTCGCATCGATGGCGATAGACCAAAACTGCCGAGCCATTTGCCTTGCTGCTTCCGCCGAAACCAGATTCGGATTCTTTGTGAGAACAAGACCTGCTCCCGACTGTGTACTCCCAGCCTTATCTACGGTTGCCCACTGCGGCTCCGGCATCATTTCAAGCAGCCGTTTTGCCGCTTCGAGCCGGGCCAGCATCTGCTCGCGTTCTGCACTGGTGACAGACTCAGCGAGAGCATCCGCATCCTTAATAAGCTGCTCGGCCATTTCCTGAGCCTTCTGTGCGAGCTTCTGTTCATTACTCATCGTAAGCTCACCATCAAGCGCCTCTTTAGCCAGGTCAAGCTCGCGTTTGGCCGAATCCATCAGGGCGACGGCGTCATTCGATCTTTGCTCGTCCATCCGCGATCGATAGCGTGCCTCAGCCATTTCATTCTGAAAGTCTTCCATTCTGGCGCCGGCCTCGCTCAGGTGTTCCTGTGCTTGCGCCCGGCCTTTACCTTTACCGGTGTCCGAGCCTTCCGGCAGGTCCTGAAGTTCTTGCTTTAACTGCGAAACCTGCTCCTGCAGGGCCCGCTGCTTCGCCTGGAGCATTCGGAGTCTGGCTTCGGTGCTCGCAGCGCGGCTTTGGCCGCTGCCCTGACGCTGTGTATCAGTTCCGCTCTGACCGTCACTTGTTCCATCGCCGGAATCCTGGCCTTCCGACTCGCTCTTACCCTCTCCGGGACTCTGGCTCTGAGAATTTTCCGGGCTTGTTGTATTGTTCTGCTTACCATCGGAAGTGCCGGAAGTTCCTGTGCTTTTCCCTGTGCTTTGGCTTTTGTCAGATGCGCCCTGTTTGCCGGTACCATCCTGGCTGTCGCTGGAACTTTGACTATCTGACGCACTCTTGTTTTCTTCCGGACTCTGGCCTTGAGCATTTTCCTGACTTCCGGAATCGTTCTGCTTACCACCGGAAACGCCCGAAGCTCCAGCGCTTTTTCCGGCACTTTGACTTTTGGCAGAAGAGTCCTCCTTTTGGGTACTATCCTGGCCGCCACCGGCACTTTGACCATCCGAAGTACTTTCAGCTTTTTGCCCGGCAGCCTCGCTTTGCTGCATGGCATTCATTGCATCCTGATCCTGTTTTTTGGCATCGGATTTTTTGGGGCTGGCGTCTAAGTTTTGCTGTGCGGCTTTTTTCTCTTCGGCCTGTTGTTCGAGAAAGTTCTCAAAAGACCATTGTAACTCTTTCTGCTCCCTGGTCAGCTTATCCAGCTTTTGCTGCATCTTCTTCAACTGACCTTCAATTCGCTCTTTCTCATAACCCGTAAATTCAGGCTTCTCCTGCAATTTCACGCTGTCGGGTTCCTTGGGCTGCTGGCTCTTGCTGCTGCTGGGCGGGCTCCAGGCCAGTTCCAATTCGAGAATAAACTTGCGCAGAATACGATAGGCATTTTTCTCAGGAACCATAGCCGATGCCGCATCATGCGCAGCCAAATGCCCGCTTGCCTGTTCATAATACCGTATAACCTCGTTGAGTACGGCCTTATGAGGCTCTCCGAAGCCGTACTGAGAATCGTCGCGAATCAGCGCCACTTGCTCGCCACAGTACCGGACGTCCTGGTTTATGAATCCCAGTCTGGAACGGTCCTGCTCTGTCAGCTCCGGCTTGCCCGCAATCGCCCATGTCTTCTTGAGAATCGCCCGGGTGTATTCGAGAATATTCAACAGCTCCACCGGAGGTGAGCCCCCTGCCTGTGACTCTCCGCCACCGGGCATTGGGACCCAATTTTGCCGATATGGCCTGATCTCGATAAAATACACGTCACTGCTCGATGTACGGTTCGCCGGTTCCGAGCCCGTATCGATATCCGTTGCCTCTGCGTAAAACAGCACGCTGTCACCAATGGCCAGTTCGTACTCTTCCAGCTCAATCGTATGTGTGAACTCTTTGCTCCTGGTCCCCTCTTCGACCGGAATCACCATCTCTTTGGGCTCCCGGCCGGGTATTTCCATGCACATTTTTACAGATTCCAGCCCGAAATCATCTGTCACTTCGAACGTTATAGGCACGCTCGCAACATTAGTTGCCGGATAATCGCCGTCCGGCGATACCAGTTTGAATTTCGGAGGCTCATCCGTCTTCACAATCACCTGCAGGTCAGGCACGTTTTCATTAACCAGGCCCTGTTCGCTGACAAGACTAAATTTTACAGAGTCGCTTTTGTCGGCAGTAAAATGAAAGGTGAATTCTTCCGCCCCGTTTAACTGCCTTGTAATTGGCTTGCCATCCGGGCCGGTCGCCATAAACTCGCCGAGCTTATCGGTGGCCTGTACGCTCAGTGTAACGCTGCTGCCCGGAACAACTTCCAGAGTGTTGTTCTCAATTTGCTCGGTATAAGGTTTGACCCATTGTCTTCTCGGCGGCTTTCTCGGCAGTGTGACTTTAGCGGCCATACTCTCTATCCCCGGTGCCCGAGATATGTTCAACTCATGCCACTCGGTAACGGCGGAATCCGTCTCAAACCGATATTTGAATTTGCCTGGTTGCGAAAAAGACTTCGCAGCCTCGAATTGTGCTGCTTTTCCTTCGTCGCAGCGCGGCCGGATTTGCATTTCCTGTTGTTGCTGCTTCTGACTGCTATCTGCCGTTTCCGGTTTTAGCTCGACCAGCACCAGCTTTCCCAGTTCCGGCATAAGGCCTTTAATCTCGGCTGCAAATTTCACCTCAGAATCCGGTTCGGCAACGATGTCCTTCGTGATGGATTCCAGATGTGTTGATGACAGCGGCTCAACAGAAGCCAGCGGACTCATCAACCGGGTAAAGTACGAAGAAAAATAGACATAATTGTCATGGACATAAAACGTCGCCGCGACAAGACCAAATAAAATAACCGCCCCCAGAACATATCCCTGCCATTTTTCAACCGTCGAATCGAACTTGAATTCTCCGCTCTCTTTGTCCACCCTCAGCACGAGCTGCTCGGCAAGGGCCTTCGAGTACGGATAATCCTGTCTGTTCTCGAAATATTCGATGGCCGTGACAAGCTGCTGGTTAAAACTTCTTTTATTCTCGATGTAATTTGCAGCGACGCTGCAGGATACATGACCGAGCAATAATTTTGTCAGCCTGTGCAATAGAAAAGCAAGACCGGCGAGGAGCAGAATAAATGCCGTGATTCGGGCCATTTCGTCGAAGTTAAGCCTGTGGTCGAGCCAGGCGTAGAATCCGGTAAACACCGAGACAAAGACCAGGCACATTGCTGCGACCTTAAGAATCGCAAGCGTTACCAGCCATCGCCTGACTTTTCCCACCCTGGCAACAAGAGCGTTGAGTTTTTCGTCCACATTCTCAGCCATAATCAAGCCTTATCTACCGCTTAAATCTGTTGGCAACCGCCGGTTCCGCCAGGAGCAGCAGAATGAGCGTCCAGGCAAATATCTTCCAAAGAGGCCTGTTTTTTTTGTCACGGAATACTCCGGCTTTGGTGACATCACTTTTGGTGCCGGTCGCAAATACCCGGCTCATGACGCCGGCCAGTTCCGCAGCGACGGGCTTAGTCATATCAGTTTCGTCCAGCGGCAAATTAACACCCGCGTATATAGTCGGCTTGCCGAGCGTCTTGACCCATCCTATGCCGGCCGGGTCGGGCACAAGCAGGGATGAGTCTGCCACTACTGCCCGGCGATTTCTGCCGTCACAGGTTTCGATCCATACTTGCTCTTGTCCGGCAAACGCATGGTCCCTAGCGGACATCGGCAGCACGATCCGCTCATCACGAGTAAAACAGTACTCGTCGACCTGATGACTCTCCCCCAGCAAATACCGGCAAAAAGCAACGGATGCATTCGACTTGGTCAGCGAGCCGAGCGAATCGTCCACGCTGGTATTAACAAGGATAGATGTGCCGCTGCCGAGACTTTTGAGATAGACCAAACCAAAGCCGTTCTGCAATTGCCATAGCAACCGGGCATCAGGATGCGGTTCACATTCGAGGCAGCCTTTTAGAAGAACCTTGTCGATCCTGTAATTGGATAGAGACCTCGCTGCGATATGGTCCACGCCGGGGGCCAGGCTGTCAGTAGGCTTTGGCTGTATATACGTGCGTTCGCTGATACAATTTCCAGGCAGCGCCGCAAGAATATCTCGCTGCCATAACTGCTTGACGGCCCCTGGCGCAACTACCTCCGTCACAAAACAAACAAATCTGCCGCCTGCCTTCACGAAATTCTCGATGTTCGATGCTAAATCACCGAGCCGATCCGTAATCCCCGAGCAGACAACCACATCGGCCCAGTCCAGATCCGAAGGAGCAATCTCACTCATCGGAACCTGCTTAATTCTCAACGCATCATACGAACTCGTTCGCGACAACGTATCCATCGCGGTTTTAAGCAAAAACATTCGATTTTCGCCTTCACCGGCAAGAAGAATGTTGATGCCCTCATCCCCTGGTATGGAAACCGCCAGGTAAAAAGTATCGTCCCCACTGAGACCATCGCCGTCCGACAAGCTCAATTCCACGGGCAGAAAAGACGGCTGCTGCCCGGCGGCACCAACGTCGAGCTGCACCTGATAGATGTTTCGCTGATTAGCGGACAGATTGATATCTATCGGAACCGATTTATTCGCTCCGGTCCTGGCTGTTAAGAGACGATTCTGCCGGACCTGCCCGTAATTGACGACGGCGGCATTTATGGTAAGCTTACCATCGGCAAGGCCGACAACGTGAGCGCCCGCTATCGCGGCATTATTTACTGGTTTCGATGAAACAATCGACTCGTAATCGATCCTGTTAACAGCGGCAGGTTCCGCAACATTGATAAATTGCCTCAGCGTATTAGGCGTAAAATCACTCAGCACCAGTACCGATACATTGTCACTCAAATGCTCCGCTCGGCTGGCCCGGCTCAGTCCCGAAAGAAAATCCGCCACATTCGTGCCGCCCGGCTCAATCTTCAGGGCCTTTACCTCGGCCAGTGCCTGCTCTTTGCCCAGCCCCTGCATCCGATCTCCGGAGGCCAGAGCACAAATATCGAACAGAGCATCGTCCCGGGACGAGCGTATATAATCGACTGCCGAATCTACCAGCTTTTCGAAATAGCTGCCGCTGCCATCGGAGTATGCCATTGACATCGAATTGTCCAGGCCAAGGCAATGGACAGACCTTGATTCCGACGGCTTGAGCCGGATGTGCAGCAGCGGCCGGGCAAAAAGCATGGCAATCAGAACAATGATTACGCAGCGAAGCAGCAGAATAAGCAGGTCTCGCAGCTTTCGCCGGGACCGGCTTTCGACCTGCCCCGTGCGCAGGAACCGGAGCATCGTAAAAGGCAGGCGTCTGAACCGCGGCTTTGCCAGCAGATGCGCAATCACAGGCCCGGCGACCGCGAGCCCGCCAAACAGGAATATCCATTCCGTAAAGCTCACATCATTCTCTTTCGCTTTGCCAGGTACGCGACCAGCGCCCTGTCGAGAGGCTCGGAAGTATCGAGCAGGCAATAATCGATGCCGCTGTTGCCTGTAGTCTTTTTTATATTATCCAGGAATTCGGAAACTCGCTTGCGATAGCCCTCTCGCAGGGATTGAGGAAAGGCCCGCATCCTGGCCTTTGTTTCCAAATCTTCAAACTGAATCAGACCTTCGTAATCGAGATTAAGCTCCTGATGGTCCATTGTGTGAAAAACAATTACATCGTGTTTAAGAAATTTCAAGTGAGCCAGGCCCTGAAAAATATCGGCCTCGTCATCGAGCAGATCGGAAATCAGAATAATAATACCCCGTCTTTTTGTCGTCTCGGCAATTGTGTGAAGAACGCCGGCAAGGTTGGTCTGCCCCGCCGGCCTGTTATATTGCAGGGCCGTCAGGATTATATTCAGGTGCGTGCGCCTGGACCTGGGCGGGATATGCTTTATCACTCTTTCGGCAAATAATATAAGTGCCGTACTGTCACTCTGGCTCAGCATCAGGTAGCTCAGAGCCGCGGCAAGATACGAGCCGTAGTCCATTTTGCTGACCGAGCCGGCGCCGGCGAAAGACATGCTCTTACTGCTGTCCAGCAGGATGTAGGCCGTGGTATTAGTCTCCTGCTGGAATTGTTTGATATACAGCTTGTCGCTCCTGCCGAAAACCTTCCAATCGACAAATTTCAGCTCGTCGCCGGCGTGATATTCCCGGTGGTCGCTGTATTCGACGCTGAAGCCATGAAAGGGGCTCGGATGCAGCCCGGCAAAAAAACCCTCCACCGCACAACGGGCGACCAAATCCATATTGCCCAGCTTGCTTAAAAATTGCGGGTCAAGATATTTGCGATTCTGCCTCACTGTCCTGCCCCATCAAAATACTGCTGATTTTTGTGATTGTTATTTTGGCGGCGAGACATTCTCGACAAGGTCATCGAGAATACCTTCGACACTGATCCCGTCGGCCTCGGCGTTAAAATTGGGAATAATGCGGTGTCTTAGCACGAGTTTGCTGGCCACTTTCACATCGTCAAAGCTCGGCGTAACGCGCCCATCGATCAGCGCTTTGGCCTTTGCTCCAAGCGTCATGAACTGCCCCGCCCTCGGGCCGGCACCCCATTTGAGATATTTCTTAATCATCGGTGTGGCAAGCACATCACCCGGCCGGGTCGCGCGGGCCAGTTTTATGCTGTACGCTATCACCATATCACTGACGGGCGCCATTCGAACAATCTCCTGAAACAGCACCATATCATTCCTGTCAAGCACCTGCTGGGCGAAAATCTTTTTTCGCGTTGTGGTCTGCTTGACTATCATGTGCTCTTCTTTGGCCGTGGGATAATCGATAAAGATCATAAACATAAACCTGTCCAGAGCGGCCTCCGGCAGCGGATATGTCCCCTCCTGCTCGATCGGATTCTGCGTAGCCAGAACAAAGAACGGCTCATCGAGCTTAAACGTTCTGCCAGCGACAGTTACCTCGCGTTCCTGCATCGCCTGCAGGAGAGCCGCCTGCGTCTTGGGCGGCGTGCGGTTTATCTCATCCGCCAGAACCACGTTGGCAAAGATCGGCCCCTGCACAAACTCATATCTTCTCTTCTTTGACTGCGGATCCCGCTGGATAATATCGGCGCCGGTTATATCAGAAGGCATCAAATCGGGCGTGAACTGAATGCGGTTAAACGTCAGCTTCATCGAATCTGCTATCGCATGCACCATCATCGTCTTTGCAAGCCCCGGCACGCCCTGGATAATACAGTGCCCCCCGGCGAGCATACAGCAAAGCATTGAATCGATCACCTCATCCTGGCCGACGATGACTTTGTGTATCTGCTGCTTTAAGCTGGCATAGCCCTTATGCAGGCGAGCCATCAGCTCGCTTTCGTCAACGCCACCGCTCTTATGATTGTGTTCAACTGTCTGCCCCGTCGTCTGTTCCATATTCGCCCTTTCAGATTTCCGCCAAAATCAAGGCGCACTCCAACAATTGCTTGCCCACCCATATAGACGACAGAAAACAAATTCTGTGACAGAAAATCCTTATTTTCTTAAAAATACTCAGTACCGGGTGGTTTATTAATTCATTATATGAAAGACGGCCGAAAATTTCCAGTAAATATTGATTTTGGGAATTGATAAGATATGAAATTGCCACGGTCCGCCAAGCAGACCGTGGCAATGATTCATATTTTGATTAGCCCCCAGGCCTGTCCTGGGGGTCTTCACCTGGGGCTTTTCGTTAACGCGCCAGCTCTGCGACTTCTTCGGCGCTGAGCATCTCATCGTAGATACGAACATCATCAATCAGCCCGGAAAAGAAAGTCCCCTGCCCAAGCCTCTTGTCGGCACCGAAATATAAGCCGCCATCCGAAGGTTCGCCGCCGACAATACTGGTATCTTTTGCAACTTCTACTCCATCCACGTATAAGCGGCGACAAAAGCTTTCGAGATCATACACAAGACCCACATGATGCCACTGGCCGTCTGTGATTATAGATTCTGAAACCAACGGATCATACGTCGGATGCATTAACCAGGTCATAAGTCTGCCGTAAGATGGGTCCGCCCAGAGCCATCTGGTGTCGTTATCAGTACCGCCGGCCTGGCATATAATCACCTGCCCCGGCGCCCCGCCTTTGATCCAGGCAAACGCGCTGAAGGACCCCTTCGTCGGGTCCAGGCCAAAAGCAGTGCTGACATAATAATCAACACCATCAAGCTGCAGCGCACCGGCCACCACATCGCCTGTAGGGCGCCATGTTGGATTGCCATGGAGCGTCCTATTTTTGTGCTGATAACAGGATTTTTTGTTCCGCGGCTAATGAAAATTATCGAAAAACCCTCAAAAGATGTGGATGTTCAACTTCCAGGAAGCTGGTGCAAATTAGCATGAGCCGGAGAATCTTCAGTGGTACATTATTTTGATAACCAGCATGCATAGATACAAAAGCACAAGGCCGCCTGATATAACAGTGGTAATTACGGCAAGCAATTTGCCCCGGTCACAGATGATTCCTACAATGCCGAATATCAAGGCAACAGGAGATGAGAAAATTAGAAGCAACCCTCCAAGGGCCGCGAATGGACTGCCTCACCCGGGTTTGCATACAAGCATTACGACTATCACTGCGGCGAGTAAAGCTAACAATGCCGCCGATATCTTTCCGAATCGCACACTGAAATCCCTTCAAAGAATGTCAAGTACGGGTTTCAACAACCATATTATACGAAGTCTTAATCTGAAGATCAACCGCCCGTTCTCAAGTACCTGGTATAGCCCGAGCGCCTGGTTACGCCGATACGGTCGAAATAATCGAGAAGCGGGATTGCGAATTTCCTGGTGGTATTGAGCAGGTACTTGAACTTGACACTTTCCAGACCGCCCTGTTCAGTGATGAATGAGACCAATGTTTCGCGGGCCCGCTCAACGGCCTCGCGGTGAAAAAGAAGGTCCTTATCTACACGGACAAGCTGTTCCTGCTCGATCAATATCTTGAGGATTTTCTGAATCCTTTCAGAGTCCGCCCTGGTATGTTCAACAACTTCATCATATCCGGGCGGATTGAATAGCCGGGTTTTATAAAGCGATTCGACACTGCGGAGCATTTTTTGCTCATCGTCGCTGAACATCTCTTGATGCTCGGGCAGCGCCAGGCAATGTTTCCTTTCGACGAACTTGCCCTGCGATACGAGCATTTTTACCAGGCCATCGAAAACATCCTTTTTCAGCCGGGATGCTTCAAGCAACTGTTCGGTACTAAGGCCCGGACTTTCGGGCTTGCTGCGGTGAAAATCGCCGACAATATCAAGCAGCTTTTGCTGGACATCCCGGCATGTAGCACGATGAATAAACAGCTTCGGGCTTAAATTGAGAATCTCGCCCCCGGCGACAAGCCCGGCAAGAATTTCCTTCAACGGCCCCGGCAGCATCTTGACGCGGATCGAAAGCCCGCTTTCACCGGCGGCAAAATCATCGGCGGTCTTTATACAATACTCGACGAAATCCCGCTCGGAAACCACCGCTTTTGCCCTGTCTTGTGCATCCTGCAATACTCCCTGGTCTTTTCGCTTTAGCTTGTTCGCCAGAGCCTCGACTATCATGCCCCCGCCGATTGTATGGACGGGTGAAAGACTCCGCAGGATGAACCGGTCACGGGGGGCCGCCACAATCCGCTGCGGCCGATTCAAACGGACCTGAACGAGACATTCCCGTCCGGCGGCAACGCTGCTGCCTTCCAGCAGGAATACAGTAGCGACAACTTCAGAGGTGCCGGTGTGGAATTTTATGTCCGCGCCATTCTTGAGGGGGGATTTTATATGAGGGAGTATCCGAAGGTTGCAAAGGTACCACTGCTGAGGCGAAAAATAATCACCGAGCGTGACGGTACAGCCGCGTTCAATGTCCTTATAATCCCACTGAGGGACATTTATCGCCGCGCACTGGCCGACCATGGCAGTGTCGCTTTTTCTCTTGTAAACCTGTACGGCCTTAATTCGGCCTTTCGTTCCGTACGGGAAAAGGACAACTTCATCGCCGATTTTGACCGAACCCGCGACCGGAATGCCGGTCACTACCGTTCCATATCCCTTGACAGAGAAAGTCCGCTCGACAGGCAGCCGGAACACGTCGTCGGTCTTTTTCGGCTCGATGGTATCGACAAGCTTCTTGAGAGCCTCATAAAAAGTATCGAAGCCTTCGCCTGTTATACTGGAAACGGGGAGAATCGGGGCATCCTGAAGGAATGTGCCTGCGAAAAAATCCCGAATCTCTGCGGTCACTTTTTTTACGCGTGCGGGCTCGACAGCATCGACTTTTGTCAAAGCCACGATTCCGTATTTAACGCCGAGCAGCGTGAGGATATCGAAGTGCTCGCGGGTCTGCGGCATCACGCCGTCATCAGCGGCGATTACAAAAATCACGCCTTCAATCCCCGTGGCGCCCGCTACCATTGTCTTTATAAAATTTTCATGGCCCGGGACGTCAACGATGCCGACCTCCAGCCCGGAGACCGTGCACGGTGCAAAGCCAAGCTCGATGGACATACCGCGTTCCTTCTCCTCCTTGAGATTGTCCGTGTCGCAGCCGGTCAGGCACTTTATCAAGGCAGTCTTGCCGTGATCTATATGACCGGCTGTGCCGAGCGTGATATTCTTCTGTACCGTCTCCATATAACCTAACTACTCCGGCCGAAAATTTCGACCAGAGCGTCGATTACAATCTTATCATCGCCGCTTAATAGTGTTCTAGGATCGATAAGAACCTGGTCGTTTTGAATGCGGGCGAAAATCGGCGTGCCGTATTGACGGAGCCGTTGAGCCAGAGATTCTGCGCTGATTTTTTCCGGCTTCAACGCCAGCAGAGTCGTGGCCAGATTCTGTGTCGGCAGGGAACCGCTGCCCATTTGCGAGAAGCCACAGATCGTTGTGACGGCAGCGCCGGAAACGCTCTTTTTCAAATCCAGAGCCATGAGTTCGGCCTGCCTAGCGATTTCGGAGGAATCCCGCCTGAGCATTTTCAGCGTCGGAACCTCGCGAAGAGCGATAGATTCATCAAGAAACAATTTCAGCGTAGCTTCCAGTGCCACAAGGGTAAGTTTTCCAACGCGGACAATTCTTGCGAACTGATTTTTCCGCACGGCGTCGATCAGTTTCGTCCTGCCGAGGATGATGCCGCCCTGGGAGGCACCGATCAGCTTGTCGGTGCTCGAAGTGACAATATCGGCTCCTTTGGCAATGGATTCGCGCAGAGTCGGCTCAGGCTCAAATCCGAACTGCGAAAAATCGATGAGGGCACCGGCGCCGACGTCATCGACCATAACAAGCCCGTGTGCATGGGCTATCTCAACAAGCTCATCGAGCGAGACTTCTGACGAGAATCCCTGGATCTTGTAGTTGCTCGGGTGAACGCGGAGAATCGCGGCGGTGTTTTCAGTAATGGCATTCAAGTAATCATGCGGGTGCGTCTTATTGGTTGCCCCGACCTCAACGAGTTTGGCGCCGCTGAAAGCCATCACATCCGGCAGGCGGAACGCACCTCCGATCTCAACGAGCTGGCCGCGAGAGACAATGACTTCTTTGCCTTTGGCAAAAGTATTGAGCACAATGCTGGTAGCGGCGGCATTATTATTGACCACGGTAGCAGCCTCGGCACCGGTTAGCTGCTGCAGAAGCCGCTCGATACATCCATCTCGCTTTGATCGTTTGCCGGTTTCGGTATCGGTCTGAAGCAGCGAATATCCCAACAGCTCATCCTGAATCTGGCGCAGCGCCTGAGCGGGGAGAACGGCCCGCCCGAGAGCAGTATGCAGAATGATTCCCGTCGCGTTGACGACTTTTCGATAGTGCGGCATGGAAATAACCTTAAGGCGATGCCTGACACCGGCAATTATTTTCCGACGAATTGCATCTTCATCCATCTCGGCAAGTGTATGGGCCATTAGGAGCTCTCGAACTTCATCGATCGCCCGGCGAATTGAATCGACGACAACCCTTCTGCCCAGTTCGGCAACACTACTTTCCAAATCAGGTTCATTTAGTAGTGCGTCTACAGCGGGCAACTTTCTCAACAAGGCCTCGGCGGACTCGTTCTGCTTTGCCATAAGCTACCTCGTGTTTTTATAAAATGGGAGCCGTTCAAACGAACTATACGTTAGCCCATTCTACTTCATCCGGCAGGGAAAGCAAGCAGTTTGTTTGCCCGAGTCGTAATCGGCGGCGTTAAATCAACCCTACAGGCAAAGATTGTCACTGCGATTGACATCACCGCCATGATCCGAATCGGGATCTACATACCTATTTTTCCAGTAGTCTGCAATAACCGCTTATTCGTTGGGGTCCACTATGCCTCCACCGTCCTGGCCGGAAGCGCCGACTGCAAATCGCCAGACGCTGCCGCCA
>Ga0315288_10004880_pt1 | contig 17069 bp, 14 predicted proteins | sample YL17G11_20_MG_FD_203454 | JGI IMG/M metagenome (GOLD analysis project Ga0315288, IMG submission 203454) | Sediment microbial communities from Yellowstone Lake, YNP, Wyoming, USA - YL17G11_20 | ecosystem: Environmental > Aquatic > Freshwater > Lake > Sediment | place: USA: Wyoming | collected... | reverse complement strand
CAGGCTGGGCCTTCTTGAGGCGATTGCGAAGCCTGCTTGTACCCAATCTCGAAGTAATTAAGCAAATGCCAGAAAGCCGCCACCAGTGCGGGGAATCCGAACGCCAGCCTCTCCCATAGTGCAATTCTCTCCTTCCACTGATCCAGAGGCGTGAGCCTGACAAGGGGAATTGCCCCAAGCATAACCACGCCAACTCCAATCAGGCGCCATATTGAATGGGCCCTGGGCCAGCCGGCCGCCGCCGCCAGGCCGAGCAGGGCGATCCCGCCGGACGTGAGCCAGACGCCCGCACGAGCGCCTGCATCCATCGACCACAGATGCTCCATATCCCCGAGGCCCAGTTTCCAGAAGATAAACCCGACCTTACCAAGAACCAGCTCGCAGTTGCCGCGTCCGACGGTAACGAGCAGCGCGAAAGAAATGAAGCACAGGGATGTAAACCAGCGAAGAAAAGTGTTAAACCGCTCCAACAAGCGGCGTTGGGCAGGCGGCAAGGCCTCCTGGGCGGGTGCGGTCTTTTTTGGCGTCTTTCCTCGGCGGTCTCTGAAGAATCCCGCAACGGCTGTGACAAGAAAAACAAGCGTCAGGGCGGAACTCACGATAGCTATGAATATCTGCCAATTTGCGGCCTTTGGACTTTCGTAGGCCGTTGTCAGAATGGCCCGGCCGTTACTGACGATGGGCGATGAATTGCCCTGGCCCGGAATCCTGATTTTCCATCTTATATTCTCACTGTTGCTGCTCCAAGCCTCCGGCAGATTCCGCTCAGACGACACGCCCAGACCATCGGGTCCCCGCCACTGAGGCCAGCCACGAGGTACCCCGACGGGGCCGGCGTGCAGATTCGTTAAAAGAAATAGACTGATCGCCAATGACAATCTTGCTATGCGGTTCAGTTTATCCGGTTGTCTATCCAACAAGTCCTCCCTGCCAAATCCAGCGTCCGGGAAACAGGATCAATCGCCCCGCCTGGGAGCAATGTCACGACAGCCCATAGCGGCACGGGTTTCCAGCCCGTGGGACCACGGCCAAGCCTGTCCCGAGCAAAGTCGAGGGAATGGCCGTGCCGCCAACGTCAAATTCAGTAGCCGAGGTGGGATTCGAACCCACACGCCCATTACAGGCAGGGGATTTTAAGTCCCCAGCGTCTGCCATTCCGCCACTCGGCCAACCTCTTGTATTGCAATAATATATGCCAAGAGCTGCGGTTTATCAAAGAGAAAAACTCCCCCTGCGGCGCCGTGGGAAGCTCGGGGCCTTTGTCATTTCCCTGCTTCATCCGCACCACAATACCAAATCCCCCGGCCCGGCACAATGGTTCGACAAGCCCGCCGGTGCTTGGGCGGGCAAGCTCACCACCCTGAGCCTGTCGAAGGACTGCCCCTCTTCGCATCCCAACCAGATCGTCGGCGGGTCACAGACCGGCCTCGGACGCGGGCTTGCGGGGGCGGGTCCCGACCCTGAGGCATTTGGGGGTCACTTTTTGATTGAAATGGATACGCTTCGAGAGTAGGCTTTTGATCGCGAAATTTGCGTTGCGCTGTGGATTGGGTGGCGTTGTGCTTGCCTGCCGGCAGGCAGGTACGGGCAAAAAGCCGGGTAATTCGTTTCCTTCGACGGAGTTTACCCTGAGCGTAAGCCGAATGGGCTCAGGACAAGTGTTTTAAGGCAGTTAGGCGAAAAATCGCCAACGGGGCAACAACAGGAAATATTTAACAAGGAATAATGGCGATAGGGCAAGGGATATTATGATAATATCGGAAGACAAGTTTTGAATCTAATTAAATCTGGATAAGATTTAGTTTTGGTTTTTCTTGAAAATTGCCGAAGAACCTATATAATCCAGAAGATTTTGCCGTATGGATACTATAGAGGTAAAGAAGGAATTGATATTCAGTTTGGGTTTTGACCGCATGGGATTACTGTGACAGAAGCCCCCAAAACTAACTCTCTAATAGACTTCGAGAAACCACCCGTTGTAGAGGCGTGGATCGAGTTTTATTTTGACTTGTCAGAAGAGAATATCCCTTGGACCGAAGAGTATGCAGTAAATTTTATAAAAGAAAATTTTCCAGATTACTCTCCAAAACATTACGAATATTTTGCTCGTATAAATTTCAACTCTAAGGGCGACCCGGATTTTTCAAAAACTGACAAATCCTTTAATCGAATAAAAGCCTTTTCAAAAAATGGCGAATACTGTATTCAGGCTGGTAGAAATGTCCTGATTTTTAATCAGATAAATAAAGGAGACTGGCTTGGCTATGACAACATGCGTGATAAAGCGTTTGAAGTCTTGGAAAAATATTTAAACTATAGGAAGTTTGAGAAATTATTCAATACTTGTCTGCATTATCGTGATCTTATCAATATTCCATCAGAAAGCAAAAAAATAGAATTAGAGGATTATTTTAAGATTTACCCCAAAATTAGTGATTCATTCGGTGATACTTGGCGTATAAACTTAGAGCTTGTATTACCTCAGTCCTGTAAACAAGGAGTAACCATTTTTACTCTGTTACAAGTATTGGATAGAGATGTTAAAAATTTTAGATTTTATATGGATTGGCACATTACGCCTTACGAAGGGTCTATACTAACAAATACTAACGAAGCTAAACTTTGGCTTGACGACATACACTCAGATCTCAAGAAAAGATTTGAAGAGACCTTTACAGATAAAGCCAAAAAAGAACTTTTTAGGAACTCGAAATAATGATACTTTTAAAAGAAAATATCCCATTAGCCTCTTTTGACTACATTTCAGTAGAAGATAAACCCTACAGCCCTGAAGAAATTAATTCTAAAATGAATTCGAGTAATTTTTACCCTCTAATGGAAATCAAGGTTGGCGATACAAAATATAGGCTGCTTTCTTCCATTGATACCCAAGTATACTTTGATCCTATTGAGAAGAAATGGGAATGTTGGAATTATTCAGGAAAATTTAACTATATAGGTATTTCAGAGGTAAGCCGCGAAGATGCTATTGAAAACTTCAAACTTCAGATTCATATTCATTTTCAGCAGTTGTATTCCAAGAGGCCTTTTGAAATGACAGAAGAAGAATACAATGAATGGATAAAATTAGCAAATACTATTGATCTGTTACACTATAAAACAACAACACCTTTAGAGACTCGTGAAATTGGTTGTGTGAGTCACGGAAAGATATCTTATCCTTACAGGATAAAGTGGTTAACGGATGAAAACTATACTATAGATCCGTTTAAAGTGCCTGGTGAACTGATGAACTATAAACCGGGACAATGGATTGAGGCCGCTGTTAAAAGACACCCGGTTAGCCATAAAATCCTTAGTATTAGTTCAATTAGGAAAATAAGGTTTCATATACCAAGCCCAGGAGAGGCTCAGAGCGACTGGGATAAGATGGAGAAAATTAAGCTAAATAAAAACTCTACCTGATATTTTACAGCTGCAACATGATTAAGAAAGAAAAGTGTTTTGAATGTTGGTTTTTTGATGTAGGTCAGGGAACGTCAAGTGTCGTTTACCTGGGGGAAGGTCAAGCGATAGTAATTGATTGTGGGCCAGGCAGATCAAAACAGGCCTTGCAGTTTTTGCGTAAACATGTTTCTAACATTAAAGCCTTAATTTTTTCTCATAATGACTCAGATCATATAAATGGTGCTGCAGGAATTTTGGGTAATTTTGTTGACATTGTTGAGAAAATCTATTTTTTAGCCGATGGGAAACATGAAAAGGTTTTAGGTCTATTAAATACATATGACCCTGAAAAAAAAATTCCTCGTGAGCGACTTGAAAAAACAAGTGAGGGTAGAGGTGGTATTTTTCATGAAGGCAATGTTAAATTAGAGATTATTTATCCCGGCTTTATTTCCAATCTCGAAGCAGAAAACGCTGGCAGTAGAAGAGCTAACCAAACAAGTGCAATACTCAAACTTACTTGTGGGGAAAAATGTGTTATATTCTCGGGCGATGCTACTATTACAGCTTGGGAGCGACTCACAGAGGAATATCTGAAAGAACGGCCGTTTGAATGTGATATTATGACCATTCCTCATCATGGTGGCAAAATAACCTCTGGCCAAGGTCAAGGTGAATCAGAAGCTCAAAAAAAGCTTTATACTGAAATTATAAAACCAAAATACGGGATTATATCTGTTGGCACTATTAATGATCATGGCCACCCTTCTCCTGAAACAATTTCTGCTATGGTTGAATCTGGTATTGAGGTTTTGTGTACTCAAATGACTTCACAATGTTGTTGCGATCTTGAATTAATACGTGGCGTCAATCGCATAATTGCTCAACCATCTTTATCATCGAGGGAAGAGGACAGGACGGGTTCTGGCAGGAGTAAAAATGTAGCTTGTTTAGGCACTATTTCCGCGGAAGTTAATCCAGAAGAAATAAAAATTAATCAGCTTAAAACACACAGGCAAAACAGGGAACTTTTTAGTAAAATTTCAGCTTTTAAGCCTTTGTGTGGTAAATGCTAATATGTATTAGTCAATACTTTCCCTGCCAGATTGTTTTTCGCCTAATCTAAATCTGGTGACACCATACTGGGGGAAAAGGAATGTAACTTTTTTATTGACCTGCCGGCAGGCAGGGAACCAGAAGTAATTCATTATCGCAGGCAGTGGTCTGAGGACTTTAGAGCCTATCCGACTAACCCGCTCGATTGCGGCCGGCTGTTGGTCGCCGGTCCCGCCGGGCAACGCGGAAAATTTGCAGAATTTGCTCGTGCATTCAATGCCCTACCGGGTATTATTACGGCCCTTGAACTATAGGGACACGGTAAGAAAGGGTTCATCAATGTCGATTCGCACCAAGAAGGTTCCTGTCTTTGTCGCTATCTGCATCATATTGACAACTTGGACCTGTTCCGTCCAGGCCGGCGGATACGAATGGGGAGGGCTTGGAAGCCGGGCGCAGTCGATGGGCGGCGCGTTTATCGGGCTGGCCGATGACTGGAGCGCGATATACTGGAACCCGGCGGGGCTGACCCAGCTTGAGGGAATGGGCGCAGGCTTCGATTTTGCAAGCCCGCATCCGGTCATCAAGGACGGCAGCAGCCTGTCGAACCTGCTCCCGGGCAATATGGAGACCCGATACCAGATTGACACCTTCGCCCAGTACACCGGGATTGAGCCGACCAGGTTCAACAAAGAGACCGTCGAATACGACTTCTATTTTCCCTCCGGCGCGGGTGGATACTGGAAGTGTATGGGCCTTAATATGGCCGTCGGCTTTTACACGCCGGCCGGTTATTTCGCCGACTTCAAAGACACCATGGGCTACGGCGCCGGCACCATAAGCGCCAAGCTCTACCAGGCCCTCGGCATCCGTGCAATCAATTATTCCCTCGCCAAACAGATAAATCCTGCGCTGTCAATCGGGGCCGGGGTGAACATCCTCTACGGCAACATAGACTATGAGGCAAAAAAAGAAGTCGTCGGTTCGGGCATACTGGATTACAAGTGGGGCTTTGAGTTTGACTGCGAAGGGACCGGGTATGAAGGCGTCTTCGGATTTCTCACGAGCCTCAACGACAAGGTGAGCCTCGGCGGGGTCTATCGCACAGGCGGCACAATCGACCTCAAAGGCGACGCCGGCAGCTACTTGACCCTGACGGGCCTTAGCGAGAGAAGCGATTTCACCCAGAAGTTTCGCTATCCTTCCACATACGGCCTGGGATTGGCCTACAAGGCAAGGCCCGACCTCACAGTCACCGGCGACTGGCAGAGGACCAACTGGTCGGAATTCAGGATAGACGTTGACTACAAAACGCCCGGGCTCGCCCTCACCAACAAGGACTACTCAGCCGACTGGAAGGATTCGGACCGCTACCGCTTCGGCCTTGAGTACAAGCCCACCGACAAGTGGGCGCTGCGCACAGGGTACTTCTTCGACAAGACGCCCGTGCGCGACAAATCGGTCAGCATGTCCAACATTGCCGACGTTGACCGGCACAATATAGTGTTCGGCGTCGGCCGAGAGCTCCGCAAGAACATCCAGCTCGACCTTGTCTATCACTACGCCTGGGGCGACCGCACCGTCAACGGCGTACACTACGAACAGAGAATCAACAGTGTAGGTGTGTCGCTGGCCTGTAAATTCTGATTCATACGGTTCATAAGAAGTAAGTGCGCCGGCAGGGAGCCATTGTGTTTAAGGCCATCCCCGAGCCCTTTGGGCTTGAGGCTGCCACGCGGACAATGCTCGCAATGACAGGTTCAACCGCGACGCCGAATGCGGGATAGCAGATATGAAATGTAAAACGCTACGGGGCGTATAAATGGAAGTCGCAGGCGCCGAGCAAAATCGCCTATTCGCTGCTGAAGCTGGGCCCGACGCACCGCCCGGCTGATTGCCCGAACGTGCGGATCATCGCCGGCCAAGTTTCGCGCCTTTTCAATCCTCTCGGCAGCCCTGTCCGGGCGCCCCATCGCCAGATACGCCAGAGCCGAGTCATTCAAGGCCCTGACGTGCTCGCTATTGATATCGAGGCAGTGGCCGAAGAACCGAGCCGCGTCCTCAAACATCCCCTGAGCGGCGCTGACAACGCCGAGATAGTAGTATGCATCCGTGGCAGTGCTATCCATATCCAATGCCCGCAGCAGGCAGTGTGTGGCATGATTCAGCTCGCCCATCGCCAGGAACATCGAGCCCATCGAAATTAGAGTCTCGGCTGCTTCGGGTGCGAGCCGCAGCTCGCAGGCAAGGTAAGACTTCGCCTGCTGCACCCGGCCGTTCATTAACGCGATTTGAGCCAGCCTGTAAGACGGGCCTGTCAGCGTATCGTCCGTTTGCAGCGCCTGATCGAACAATTCCGCGGCAGCTTCATAATCGCCTTTGTCAAAGGCGACCTCTCCCAGGTAGAATATAGCCGGCGCGAAATCCGGCTGAATCTCGAGTATCCTGTTGAACTTCTCGTTTGCTGATTCGATGTTCCCGAGCTCGAGCAGGAACAGGCCGAAATCGAGAATAACATCGGTATCACCCGGATTGAGCCTAAGCTCAGCGAGAAAATGCTCGCGGCTGCGCTCCATTTCGCCGTCCGACCAGTAGGCCTGCGCAATTCGATAGTTGATTTGCGGATGTGTCGGCTCAAGGTCGGCCGTCCTAAGCCAGCAGCGAACGGCTTTCTTGTACTGCCCACAAGCAAAAAGGCTGTTGCCGATATTGTAGTAGCAAAGCGCACAGTCCGGTTTTATCTGCTGGGCAAGGTAGAACATCTGCTCAGCCAGGTCGTGCTTGCCCATCTCGGTATAGGTGATTATCCGGTTGCAGTAGGCCGGCTCAAACTGCTGGTCAAGCTGCTCGATGTGCTCGAAGGTCTCGATTGCCAGGTCATAAAGGCCCGTGCGGGTGTAATCGACCGCGAGCGAATTCAATATCTCGACGTCGTCCGGCTCGAACTGCAGGGCGACTTCGTACTCCCGTATGGCCTCATCGAACTTGCTGATGGCGTCGAGGGTCAGGGCCTTGTTGAAGTGCCACGAGCCGTTGGAAGGGTTAATCTCGATGGCGGCCTCAAGCTCGTCAAGGGCCTGCGACATCTTGCCGTCTTCGTAAAGCTCGAAGGCCTTATGAGCCTTTCGCTCGGCTTTGTCGTAGGAGCCAAATTCCGTCTCGTCAAAAATCATCGCTCGACCCTATCGTGTTTGTTGCCCGACAATTAAGCACCGCACAAGAGCGTTATCGCCCACAAAACACCCTCGCCTTAGCAGTTTCCCGCGGGCGCAGGGGCTTTTTGCCCGGTGCAAAATTTCGCTGGAAACCCGGCACATAAGCGTTTATGATTGAATGAGTTAGTGCACAGCCAACAAGGCGCCGGCCCGAACAAGCCGCACGGAAGCTATTGTTTTTGTGGAAAGGAGGCGTCGATAGTCTTATAATGCGGCTGTCAGGCGGAATGTAGCCCTGCACAGATAGGATTTGGAGAAGTGAAATTATGATCAAGGAAACGAAGGGTCAGATAACCGCCGGCAAGGGCAGCTACGCCATTGTAGTCAGCAGGTTCAACGAGTTCATAACCTCCAAACTGCTTGCCGGGGCAATAGACTGTCTCCAGCGCCACGGCGCCGCGGACGAACAGATATGCGTTGTCTGGGTGCCGGGCTCGTGCGAGATTACGCACGCGGCCAAGGAGCTCGCGCAAAGCGGCAGATACGTTGCGGTCCTGTGCCTCGGGGCGGTCATACGAGGCCAGACCGCGCATTACGATTACGTCTGTCAGCAGGTGGTCCGGGGCATCGGGCAGATCAACTATGATTGCGCCGTGCCCGCCATATTTGGCGTCCTGACCTGCGAGACAATAGAGCAGGCCGTCGAAAGGGCCGGCACAAAAATGGGCAATGCCGGCGCCGACGCCGCACTGACGGCTATGGAAATGGCCAACGTAATGGAGCAGATTCGTGATTGATTAGCCCCGCACCGATTGTGGGCGATTGGCGTTTGCGACGCTGGTGTGCCATAAGGACCCCCGAGTCGGCAAATTATACGGCGGTTAGATGACGCCACGGGCGGGACGCCCGTGCCACTTGTCAATTGAATAAGAGGCTGGCGTGGATAGAAGAACAAAGGCCAGAGAGCTTGCAATGCAGGGTCTGTATCAGCTCGATGTACAGGGCCCGGGTGCGTTTGAATTCCTGGATGAGTTCTTCGCTGAAGAGGATACCGACGATTTTGTCCGCAGGCTGGCCGGCGACTGGACAAAAGGGACGTGGGAGAACCTGAAACAGTGCGATGAGCTTATAGTGGCATCGACAATAAAGTGGCAGTTCAAGAGGCTTTCGCCGGTCGATAAGAGTATTTTAAGACTGGCGGTTTATCAGTTCACGCACTGTCCCGATGTCCCGCCCAAGGTTGCGCTAAATGAGGCCATCGAGCTGGCCAAGAAGTACAGCACGGACAAGTCGCCCGGCTTTGTAAACGGCGTGCTCGATGCGATCCTGAGAAGGCTTGCGACTTGCGACTCGCGGCGTCGGGCCGGCCCCACAGGCACTTGATAGGGCAGTCAGCCCGGCGCGAGCTTGAAGATATCAATCACTAACGACGACTATGAGAACAATCGCAGTGCTAAACCAAAAAGGCGGCGTCGGCAAAACCACAACTGTGGTCAATATCGCAGCGGCGCTGGCCGCTATGGGTTCGAGGGTGCTTGCCGTTGACCTGGACCCCCAGGCGCATCTGACAATACATCTCGGCATCGAGCCTGAAGCCATCGAGACCGGCTCATACAAGGTCCTGACCCAGTCGGCCGAAGTCGAGGCACAAATCATGCTGACTCGCCTGAATCTCTGGCTCCTGCCCGCAAATATCAACCTCGTCGGCGCCGAGACCGAGTTAGTGAGCGTTGTCGGCAGAGAGATAATTTTGCGGGAGGCCCTCGAAAAGGCCGGTGACAAATTCGATTACTGCCTGATCGACTGTCCGCCCTCGCTCGGACTGCTGACCCTCAACGCCCTGGCCGCCGCCCAGGAGGTCCTGATACCGCTCCAGCCGCATTTCCTTGCTCTCCAGGGGTTCGGAAAGCTGCTCAAGACAATCGAGCTTGTCAACCGGAGAATCAATCCTGAGCTGAAGGTCGAGGGGATTCTGCTCTGTATGTACGACAGCCGGACCTCGCTTCCAAATGAGGTCCGCGCCGACATCGAGCAGTTCCTCGGCAATGCGCGCGGAACCAATTGCGCCTGGGCGAAGGCGCGAGTCCTGCCGACCTTCATCCGAAGGAATATCAAGCTCGCCGAGGCGCCCAGCTACGGGAAAACGATCTTCGAGTACGAGCAGAGCTGCCACGGCGCCGAAGACTACAGGAAAGTAGCCGAATTCCTCCACAGCCAATCGCAGGCAAGTAATAATACAACCACACAGGTCGCAGAGAACACAGAGAGATGCCCAATTAAGATCGTGGAGGTAGAGGGCACGAATCCGCGGGACGGTGTAACTAAAGTCGTGACGGTCAATCCGGATGCCAAATCCGGGGAAATCGAGAACCGACCGCAGGGGTCATAACCATGGCCATTGAGCAGATGTTAAAACAGAAGCGTCAAGACATCCTGAAGATTGCGTCGTGGTGCGCAGAGTAGAATAGCCCTTGCGTTCCTGCCTAACCGCCCGCGGCTCATCGCGCCCAGGCCTAACCCATATCTCTCGCTCCCAGGGGATTGCTGCGCAGAGAGTCACAACGGGCCTACTTCTACTTGTCTTGGGCGTTTTTTGCAGGCAGGAGCCCCAGTCCGCGCAGCCAGTCGGCGCATTGGGCGGGCCAGCTTGAGGCGGGGCCGATGTTCTTTCCCAGGCCGAATCCGTGCTGGCCTTTCTGGTAGAGGTGCATCTCGGCCGGGACCTTGGCCCTGCGAAGGGCAAGGTAGAAATAGATGCTGTTCTCGGCGGGCACCGCGGTATCCTCGTAGGTGTGGATCAAGAACGTCGGCGGCGTCTGGGGCGTAACCTGCTTTTCATTCGAGAGGTTCTCGATCAGATCTTTTGCAGGATCATCGCCCAACAGATTTCGCCTTGAGCCGGTGTGGGTATAAGACTCAATCAATGAAATGACCGGATAGACGAGCACCATAAAATCCGGCCGGCAGCTTGCCCGGTCGATGGGGTCTTTTGCGTTGGGGTCTCCGCTGTCGAAGTGCGTTCCGGCAGTCGAGGCCAGATGTCCGCCCGCGGAAAAGCCCAGGATGCCTATGCGACCGGGATCAACGCCCCATTCCGCAGCCCGGCTGCGAACCATTCTGACTGCCCGCTGGGCGTCCAGCAACGGCGCGGGATGACCATAACCGGCGCCGCTGTTGCGATGGCGATACTTGACAATGAAACCGGCCACGCCCAGCGTGTTGAGCCATTGGGCGATCTGATGGCCCTCGTGGTCCATGGCCAGGTTGCCGTAGCCGCCGCCGGGACAAATCACTACCGCCGCGCCCGTCGCCTTGTCCTTTTCCGGCAGATATATTGTCAGCGAAGGCTTGTCGCCCTCGGCATCGCCCTTGGCGCCCGGGGCGCCTTCGGGCCACAGCAGCTCAACTCTTTGCGAATTCTCCACGTTTCCTGCGGGGGCGGATGCAACTGATGTTATCGCCGTGACAATGCAAACCAAAGCGATTCTAAAATGCCTGCTCATTTTTCCGGCTCCTTGTCAAATCAACTGTTGCGGGTCCTGCAATTTCCCTGCGATGCAGCTCAGGAACTGAGCCGCGTATGACTCGTTTATTACCCTCTTGTCAACCGCCAGCGACAGATCCACGATCTTGCGCACCGCCAGTTTGCCGCCGTTGGGAACTATCGTCCTGACCACGTTGCCCGCCGTCAGGATCGCACTGGTCGGAGGCGGCGCGATTCCAATAAATGAATCAATGCCGTAGGCGCCGAGATTGCTCAGCGCTATTGTTTCGCCCTCGATATCTTCAAGCGTCAGCTTATTGTGCATAGCCTTGTCCGTAAGCAGCGCGTCGAGGCTCGCTATCTCAGATAGAGAGCGCTTATCCGCATTTCTTATCACCGGAACGACAAGCCCCTGGGGACTATCGACCGCAAAGCCCACGTTAATCGCATCGGCCAGGACTATACTGTCGCCGTTGAACCTGCCCACCACAACAGGGTGCTCTCTTACGGCCAGGGCCAGGGCACGAATGAAAAAGGTATTGCTGGTTATTTTGACTCCCAGCGATTTGCTCAGTTCCCTACGAAGGCCCATCAATTCGGTTACATCCGCCTGAGAGCTTATGTAGAAGCAGGGCTTGGTGCGCTTGGACCTTAGCATCCTTTCGCCGATAAGACTCTGAATTCTGGTCAGCGGCAGATGTCTCTTTGTTGGATTTTCCAATAACGTCCTTTTTGGCTGAGGTACCTGTTAGCTGCTGTTCTGCACGAGAAATTCAAACCTGACCTGTTGCCAGGCCAATATGATAGCGTTCCTGCGGCTCCCCGCAAGCGCCGAAACAAACCACCTGCCACGGCACAGGCAACTCCTGATACAATGATTTGGCCCTTGCAACAAGCATCTTTGGAAATTACAATTGCCCATCAAAGATTCATGGAGGTTCAATATGGCGCTTATAAATTGCCCGGAATGTGACAAAGAGATATCAGACAAGGCCCTGATGTGCCCGAATTGCGGTTATGCTGCAAGCGGCGGGCTGTTCGGCTGTGAGTACCGCTCGAAGGCCGAGCTTTTCGGCCTTCCCCTGGTGCATATAGTCTATGGCCTCGGCATTAACCCCGTCACCGGCAGGTTCCGCGTTGCCAAGGGCATCATCGCCATCGGCAATATCGCGGTCGGCGGTTTGGCCATTGGCGGTCTGTCATTCGGTGTCATAAGCTTAGGCGGCTTGGCGCTCGGACTGGCGGCGATTGGCGGCCTGGCAATCGGGCTTCTGCTGGCGATTGGGGGGATGGCGGTCGGGCTTGTCGCCATTGGCGGAGGGGCTTTGGGCTACTACGCCCTCGGCGGAGGAGCATGGGGAACTCACGCCCTCGGCGGCAATATCCAGGACCCGCAGGCCGTGGAGTTCTTCAAGCGATACCTCGGCCCCTGGGTCGAGCAATTGCAGCAAAGGCCCTGTCGGTAGGCGGCTCTTACACTACAGCGCAAATAGACCTCTTGGAGAATAATATGGCCAAAGCACTAAACTCTAAATCCGAAACAAATCCAAATTTCTAAATCCAAATGACCAAAACGATCCCGCCGCAGCGGGACCGAGACTGTCGTTTTGAATTTCGAGTTTTGGACATTTGAATTTGTTTCGAGCTTAGGTATTGGAATTTAGAGTTTAAGTCCGTATAAAGAAATAAGGTACCCCAGAAGAACTGTGTTGGTTGCGCTGTAAAACTATGGATGAGAATTTGAGTCGTCGTGATTTCGCAAAACTGCTCGCCGGCGGTATCGCTGCAATGATGCTGCCCGCCTTCAGAGCAAGGGCCAGCGCCGGCAACAAACCTAATTTCGTGCTCATATTCGCCGACGATTTAGGCTACGGCGACATCGGCGGTTTTGGCGTGAAGGATTCGCCGTTCACAACGCCCAACCTGGAGCGCATGGGCGGCGAAGGGGCCAAGCTGACCAGCTTCTACGTGCCTACGCCTTATTGCGCTCCATCGCGCGGGACAATTCTGACAGGGCGATACCCGTTTCGGCACGGCGTGGTATTCAACCCTGCACCGGACGCCGGCATCAACGAGGTCGGCCTGCCGCACAGCGAGATAACCATCGCCGAGGCGCTCAAGGAAGCGGAATACGCCAGCGCCTGCATAGGCAAGTGGCATTTAGGCCACACGTTCGAGTATCTGCCGCAAAAACAGGGGTTCGATGAGTACTACGGCATACTCTACTCCAACGATATGCGGCCCGTGCAGCTTGTCGAGAATGATAAGGTCGTCGAGTACCCCGTCGTCCAGGCAACGCTCACCAAGCGCTACACTCAGCGGGCGCTTGATTTCATCGAGCGCAGCGCCCGCAGCAATCGCCCCTTCTTCCTGTACCTGGCGCACGCAATGCCGCACAAGCCCCTGGCCGCATCCGAGGAATTCTACACGCCCGATACGCCCGCCGACCTCTACGCCGATGTTGTCCGCGAGCTGGACTGGTCGGTCGGTCAGGTCTTTGAAAAGCTCAAAAAGCTCGGCCTCGACGACAATACAATGGTGATATTCACCTCAGACAACGGCCCCTGGTATGGCGGCAGCACAGGCGGCCTTCGCGGTATGAAGGGAAACACGTGGGATGGAGGCCTCCGCGTCCCGATGATTGCCCGCTGGCCGGGCAGGATTCCCCCCGGCCTTGTCAACGATTCGCCCGCGGGCACTATCGACGTCTTGCCCACAATCCTCAAGGCCGCAGGTCTGCCGGTGCCAACTGACCGGATTATCGACGGCAAAGACATCTGGCCGCTTCTGACCTCGCGCAGCGCCGAGAGTCCGCACGAGGCGATTTTCGGCATGTCTGGTCCTAACCTGATGACCGTCCGCAGCGGCAAATGGAAGTTGCACGTCCGCTCACCGGGCAAGACAGCACGCCGAGGGGAGGATTGGATTGACCCTCGCGCGCCCGACGGTGTGACAATCCTGGCGCCATACGAGCAGGCCCGTCCAAGCCAATACCCGGGCGCAACAGAAGGGGATGAGCCGAAGAATATGATGCTCTTCGACCTTCAAAGCGACCCCGCTGAGCAGCACGAGTTGAGCGACGAGCACCCAGAAATCGTGGAGCGTCTCAAGGCCATTTATGACAAGACACTTGCCGCTGTCCCCGAATTCAAGCCGCCTCGCGGTTCCAAAGGCCTTCGACGCCCAAAAGGCGGCAGCCTCGATTATGGCGACTGAGCACAGGCGGCGTGAACAAAGGTAAGACACAAATGTGTGAATCTGCAAATAAGAGTCTTCTCCGAACGGAGCCATCGCGGGTCAACCGGCCCGGCGGGACAATTATTAACCTCATCACCGCTGTTGTCCTCTTCGGACTCCTGGCGCTGGCGGCCTGGTGGGTCATCAAGGGGCTGGGCGAGGCCGGCCAGGAATATAGCGGCGCTATGATAAAGGCCACGCACAAAGCCACGATGATAGCGTGCCAGACCAATCTGCAGGTCATCGGGCAGAATATACAGGTGTATGCTATCAGCGGGGAAGATTACCCCCCGTCACTGCAGGCGCTGCGAGAATGGAGCGGGAGCTCGCAGTTGTTTGAATGTCCGGACCCGAATGGAGGCCGGTACGTGTACATCCCGGGTCAGAACGGCGATATGCCCGGCGAGAATGTCCTGGCGTATGAGCCCAACGCTGTCCACAATGGGCAGTGCAACGTCCTGCGGCTGAGCGGCAGAGTTGAGCCGCTGACGCCCGAGCAGCTCAACCAGGCTTTGGTTCAGACCCGAGCTGATGTATCCTCACGCCGCAGGTAGTAACTGAAATCTCTATCGCGGTGAATCCCTGCGGTCTCGACGCCTATCCAAAGAACACCGCCATTAGAACACCTGCCCCCGCCACGAAAACGACAGGCCCTATCAGCCTAAAGACGATCTTCGCCAACGGCGTCTTGAAGTAACTCGCTGACAGCGCCATGCACAGGTGCACCGGGGTAAGGAGAAGCCCGCAGACCAGCCCTGAAAAAGCGAGCGTCTCAAGCCCGACTTTCGCTTCACTGCCTGTCCCGATAAAGGGCATCAGGAACGGAAACGTGATCGCCACGGTCGGCATGGTCAGGCCGGTCAAAAAACCGACAAGCAGCGGCAGCAGGAATATGAGCAGGTTGCTCGGCACGTTGATTTCCGTCAGGAAACGCACCACGGAAGCAACGGCCTCGCCGGCCTGCAGGTTCAGCTTGAACAGCAGCGCCCCCAACACCAGAAGCGCGAAATCCCAGTCGGCGCCCGATTTGAAAATCCGACCCCAGCGATTCAAAGACACCTTTTGAACAGTCAGGAAAATGAATACCGCCAGCAGGATTCCGAGTGCGGGGGGCAGATTCGCGGCGGCATAAAGCGCCGCCACCAAAACGATGGGCCAGAAAGCGTGGACGAAGTTGAGCGCATTGTCTCGAAAGCGGCCCGTTGATCGACCGTCGCCCTTTCGTGCAGGTATGCCGCGCAGCAGAAGAAAGGCCACGCCGGCAAGCGTACCGGACAGCGCGATCGCTATGTTGTGCGAAATCAGGACATACGCGGAGATGCCGAACATACTCTGAATGAGCGGGACGGCCGGGAAAAGCGGCCAAACAGTTTCCAACTGGTGCCGGAAAAAGAAATTGATGGCTGCCGAGTGCGACCGGTCTATGCCGATATGGTCGCCCAAATCGCGGACCATCGGGGCCGAGAGCATAATCCCGCCCGGCGTCGGCAGCATACCCATCATCATCGGAATCGCCGCCAGCGCGAAACGCCGGCTCTTGAATATACCCTCAATTGCGGACACCAGACGCTGCGAGACCCCCGTTTCCTTCATTGCCTCGCCCAGCACGTTGACCAAGATTACAAGCGCCGTCAAAGTGATGAAGAGGTATCCTGTGGTCTGGCTCAAAGGCTTGCTGCGCCACTCGTCGGCAGCCGTCCGCCAAAACTCGGCCGGCGTCACCCTCAAAAGCATCGCTATCACCACGGACGCCAGGAGCATCGCGCGTCCGAGTTTGACCTTCAGTCTCAGCAGGACGACCAGGAAGACCAGCGCCAAAGCCATTGCAATCAGTGCATACATATTAACCCCGCACCTATTTTGTTGGGCCGCGCTTTTGCCCGGGCCGCGCGGACCGGCCCGCACCCACTCTGCGAACCCGGCTGCCGGGTTGCCAAAATAGGTGCGGGGCAACTACTCGGCCAATAAAAACGCCATTTTTCGGCGCAGCTCGCGCAGATCCTCCTCCTGCTGTTCGCTGAAGGACCCGAGCCTCTGGGCATAGACGTCCATCCAGGTAACGAGGCGATTGAAGCCGTCCGGCTCTAATCGCACGCCCTCGTGTCCCTCCGGTTTTGTAAGCATCTCAAGCAGCCTGCTTTTGCTCGCCGGGCACTGGCCGACTATGGAGACATCCTTCTCGAACGCGAGCTTTTCCAGGTCCTTGTCGGCGAATGAAAGCAGGCTCTGGTAGGAATTCACAGGGGTCAGGTCGAAGGCGGCGGCCTTCTCGTTGCCACTGCCGGGGCTGTGGCAGGAGACGCAGGACTTATCCAGCACGGGCTGTACGAGATGATCGAAGCGAAGCGGCCAGGAACCGTCCGGGCCAGGTGTGAGCTTGGAAGGTCCACGCAGGGCGGCAAACGGTCGAGTGGTCGCTGGCGGGGCCAGCTCGCGCGATTCGTGACAGCCGATGCAGGAAAGCGTCTGGCCCGGCTGGACATAAGTTAAGGTGCGCATAGTCTGAACTGCCAAGCCCTTCTGGTCGAGCGCCTGGAAGAAAACAGGGATTCCGGACGGTACGCGAAAATAAGCCGAGCCATCCTGCTCAACCGGAACTGTACCGAGGACAAACTTCCCGGGGTCTTCCGCTGAGACACCCAAGCTCGGCGTATTCATGTGGGGCTGGGTTTTCGGCGGCACGCCCACAATCCGCAGGCGCTTCACTGTGCCGCGATTGATCCCGGTCA
>Ga0315288_10004879_pt1 | contig 17072 bp, 14 predicted proteins | sample YL17G11_20_MG_FD_203454 | JGI IMG/M metagenome (GOLD analysis project Ga0315288, IMG submission 203454) | Sediment microbial communities from Yellowstone Lake, YNP, Wyoming, USA - YL17G11_20 | ecosystem: Environmental > Aquatic > Freshwater > Lake > Sediment | place: USA: Wyoming | collected... | reverse complement strand
AATGCAAATATATATCGCTGTTCCTAAAATTAGCGGAATGATAAGCAAAACAATCTGTGTAAAGGTTAGATTTCCGGCTATTCGATCTTCAACGGTCGTAATTTGGGCCGGAACAACGGTTGTTCTCATATACGCCTCCTCGTGGCACTGGCGCTGGCAGTTCTCGCCGCACCGGCGCCGTTTGAGCTGATTACATTAATTATTTGTCCGCTGACTTTTTTAACAAAGCCGGTTGTCTGCGAAGATAACGCCAGTTGTACCCCAACAGACGTGCTTTTAAGTAGAATCGAAAGCATAGCGATACCGACAAGGATGGAGATAATCGGATTGGTGCCCGATTGCCCGGCGATTGTCAAAAAAGATGATGAAAGTTGAATGATAACTACATGAACAAAAAGAACAAAAATTGTAACTAAGTAAACGCTAAAAGAATTTTCAGCAAAGCCGGAAGTTCGAGGCAAAAGCCATAAAAGCCAAACTAGCGGAGACATCACAGCACCAAAAGCTAAAACAATTAATCTGCCGATGTAAAAAATCAACAAGACGACGGCTAATACAACGAAAAGAATCATAAAGATTAATGTAACCATTGGCGTCGAGCCGCTTGCCAGCGTTGCCGGATCGAAAGCGTTTAAGACCCAAGCATTGCCGATACCGCCGGTAGCGTTTAAAACCGCATGCACCATTATTTGGCAAAGCTGAATTAGCCAATCGATTAAAAAGATTGAAGTGTTGGCCATAACAAAGGCAATAGCGATTCTGGGCAGGATTTCTTTAAGCGTCAATTCTTCAAACCCGAAACTTGTCGAACTCATTACTCGAAAGCCTAAGAGGGCGATTACCAAAGCAAATAACGAATCGGCTATACCCACGATAACCAGCCAGAAGTTAAATACAACCGAATTAGTCGAAAGCAAAGGCGTGTTCGTTAGGAATCCAATAACAGCATCTATAACCGGCTTGGTTGCTGACTGAACGATATGTTGCAGAAATCCGGCGATAGCGTCAAGTAAGATTTTAGTCAACGAACCATTTTCTTCCACCGGCTCAATCGGATTCATATTGATCGCTTGCCCAAGATTGGTGGAACTCGGTTCGGTCAAAGCATGGTTTAGAAGCGATGAAATTACACTTGCCCCGATTACGATAACCAGACCGATTAAAGCATTACGAATTGTTTTCTTTGCTTCATCAAGTGTTTCCGGATTGCCGCTTGAGGTGATATATAGGTAGCCGCCTCGCACTAAAAAGAAAGTGGCGGCAATTCCACCTAAAATCATAAGAGCGCTCAAAGTATCTTGAGTGTAATTGGCAACCTCGGAATTTGAAGCGGCAAATGCAGTAGCAGGCGTAAAAATCAGTATTCCAAGGATAAATATTTTGGAATAAAGCTTTTTAAACATATGTTATTTAAATGACTGGCTTGCCAAATCCGAAACAATGTTAGTTAAAACAAAAGCGCCAATGCAGACGGCTAAACCTATGCCAGAATAAATGATTGTCTTTTTGGCTCGGTCAAGCCTTTCCGGGTGGCCGGAACTTGAAATGTAATTCACGCCCCCATATACAAAAAATCCGGCTGCGAGTAAGCCGGCAAGGGTGACCAGAATCTGAATTACATTTTTTGCAAAGTTCTCAATTTTAGCAACATCCTCAGTCGAACTGGCGAAAGCTGGGGACGCAAAAAGAAACACTAGTGCTACAAAAAGTATTGTAGGCACTATAAGGGAACGAAGTCTGCCCATTTGTCATCCTTTCTCCCTCCTCATGTTTTTACAAAAACAAGAAGCTTCCGCTCCTCGTTTCTATAAAAATTAAATTATTAACTCATCTATAACTTATTAGAACGCTTGCTTCTTGTCAAGAGGAGTAGCAGATTGGAACGCTTTTTCTTGACATAAGGTCATCTTTAGAGATAACCTGTAATCAAAGGGAGGGGATGCTTGATTGGAGACGAATGGAAAAGCTTTCCGAAGTACATCTCCCTGAGATTATCTCTTTTTATCACCAAATTATTTCGCTTAACTATCGAACATTTTTTTATTTCGCTATTTTAATAATAATCGGGCTCATTATACTTTGGGCTTTTTTTAAATTGGCATTGAGGTTATTGAGCATCTATCATCAACTTCACCAGCCATTTGTTTTTTTAGAAATTACGCCTCCCAGCAACGCCGATGTCTCGACGCTTTCGACTTCGAAATTATTTACGCTTATTTCCCATCTGCTCGAAGAAAAATCGTCGCTTGATAGATTATTATTTCGCCAGCGCTCGTGCTCGCTTGAGATTGTTTCTTCTAAACGGGAAGGGATCAGATTTTTGGTACGAATCCCTGAGAGTATTAGTGATTCTCTAGAAAAGAGTTTGCGTATCTATGTGCCGGGAATTAAAATCAAGCAGGCCTCTGATTATATAGCTACTTCAAAAAACGTCAATGTTGTTGAATTTCATCTTTCAGAGCATTTTTCCTTACCGCTCAATATTGAGGCTGATTTGAAAAAACACGATCCATTGGCATATCTTGTCGGCAATATGACGCAGTTAAAAGAAAATGACCTGCTGGCATTTCAAATAGTTGTCCAGCCGTTGCATTGCTCGGCTTTAAAAGAAATCAATCACATAAAATTACTGATTGCCCGTAATAAATTTTCGCAATCGGAAAGCAATTCAGCCGTATCTCGAACTCTCAAAGTATCAACTGGAATTTTAGAAAAGATTGTTTGGGCGGCGATGATTCCATTGTTGTTTGTGGCCGATTTTGTTACGGGCGAAGATTCGATTAGTCGGGATCAAATAAACGATGAATGTAAACCGACGCCGGCAGATAAAGAGGCCTCTGAGCATATTAAATCAAAACTCAATCAGCAATTATTTAAAACAACGCTAAGAGCTTTGCTTATAATGGATAAGTCGGATTCTCCTGCAAGAAAAAGAGGACTCGCCTCTTCGTTTTCGAGTTTTTTTCATCCTCTGGGCCAATCAATTGTTTCGAAAAAAGATTATCCTTTTAAGTGCCTAAAAGATTTGCGGTTTTGGCAGTTTAAAAACCGTCTTGACGGCACGGCTTTGGTTTTGACTTCCTCAGAAGTCGGCGCTTTATATCATTTTCCTTCTAAGGGTGGAGGAGAAATCGAAGATCTATCGAAAGTGAGAACTCGCGATTTGCCGGCTCCGTTAGCGTTAAAAAATAATCAGGATCTTGACGTTATGTTCGGTAAAAGCACTTATGGCAATTTATCATATGATATCGGACTGACCGATGACGATCGCTCTCGCCACGTCTATATGATCGGACAGACCGGTTCCGGTAAAACAACGATCATCTATCATATGGCCAAAGACGACATCAACAAAGGCCGAGGTCTCGCCGTTGTCGATCCGCATGGCGATTTGGCTGAAGATTTATTAAATATAATCCCCGAAAAAAGAACTGACGATTTAGTTTATTTTAACCCTTTCGATATTAAACATCCGGTTGGGTTGAATCTTTTAGAACTAACTGAAGGTTTGGACGACGATGAGTTAGAGCTTGAAAAAGAGCTCGTCTGCGAGAGCGTTATCTCAATTTTTAGAAGAGTTTTCTTTAAAGATGAAAGTATCGACGCACATAGAATCGAGTATATTTTAAGAAACACCATCTACACTGCTTTTACCATTCCCGATCATACTATTTTTACCGTTTATAATTTGCTAAACGACGCCTCTTTTCGCAAACCAGCCATAAAAAATCTTACTGACGAAAATCTGCTTAATTTTTGGAAAAATGAATTCGGCAAAGCCGGCGATTACCAGCTCGTTAAAATGGCCAGCGGCGTTACCGCCAAAGTCGGCCGATTTCTTTTTTCCCCGATTGCCAAAAGAATTCTCGAGCAACCTAAGTCGACCATTAACTTCGATGATATTTTAAATAAAAGTAAAATCCTTATCTGCAACTTAGCTGAAGGAAAACTTGGCGAAGACACTTCCCAGCTTTTAGGTGCGACTGTCATCGCTAAAATCCATCAAGCGACAGTTAGGCGAATAAGATCAGAGTATTCAACAAGAAAACCGTTTTATCTTTTTGTCGACGAATTCCAAAATTACGCCACTAATTCATTCACCAAACTTCTTTCCGGCGGTCGCAAATTCGGCCTTCGAATTACCATCGCCGAACAATCCACCGCCCAGCAACAAAACCGCAACATTGTAAACGTCATCTTAGCCAATACCGGAACGGTCATCTGCTTTAGAACCGCCAGCCCCATAGATGAAGAAATGATCCTTGCCCAGTTTGCGCCAGCCCTTACTCATGGCGATGTCGGCAACTTGCCGCGCTTCCAGTTTTATATGAAGGTCTCCGCTTCCGAACCGCTCGAACCGCTCTCTGGCAAAACCATTCCGATTACCGCTCAAAAAGACCCAGTAAAAATCAAACGGCTAATTGAGGCTTCGCGCAAAAACTATGCCACTAAATATTCAAAGCCAATCAAAGCGCTCCCTCCGGCACCACCGACAATAAATCAGGAAGAAAAAAAGAAAGACCAGGAAACGATCGATTGCTTAGTAGAATAGTAGCAGCTTGCTGCTACCAGTTTTGAGAGTAAAACCGCTAATTTCTATACATTCTATCTATATATACTATATTTAACTAAACTATTTTTTATGAAACAAACTATCAAACGCACTACAATCAAACCCCGCCAAAAAGAAATACTCAAACTACTCTACAAATTCCACTACTTAAACCGCAAACAAATCCAACCCCTCCTTGGCCACAAACACCATCGCCTAATTCAAGAATGGCTAAACGAACTATTACAAAGTAAACTCATTATTCAAGATTACGATAATAAACTAGCACCGCAACCGGCAATTTACTCATTGGATAATAAAGGCAAAAGGTATCTAAAAAAGTTAAGCGAGATAAAAATCAAACCGCTTAACCGCATTTGGCGAGCAACTATTTATAAAGATCAGCTAAAAGCCCACTGTCTCTTGCTGGGCGATATTTATTTATCGCTTTCAGGCCTAGCAAGAAAAAACAAAGTAGCGCTGGATTTTAGAACCAAAACCGAACTTTACGGCATGCTACATCTGATATCTCCTTCACCTGACGCTTTTTTCGCCCTCAAAAATAAAGCCGGAAAAGCCAGGAGATATTTCTTAGATATTTTCGACGATGTTCCGCCGGTTCTTATGCGAAGAAGGGTCAAGCAATATTTCGAGTACTATAATTCCGACGAATGGCAAGACAATACCGGCCAGCCCTTCCCTGAAGTAATTCTAGCTTGCCCAAACCAAAGACTAAAAAGCCATCTTAATTTCTTTATTCAAAATAAGCTTAGCGATGATTCAGAGCTATCTTTTTATTTAACAACCAACGAAGAAATAGAGACTATTGGCATGGGGCCAAAAGCACTGCAAAAAGTACATAGCAAAAACGAATAAAAAATCCAACCATAAAAAAAGGCCCGGGAACCAGAAAGCCCCCGAGCCTCTTTTTTAATATTCCTCGGCTAACATCACCGTTAAAACTCTCTGACACTCCTTGGAAGTCGGATCGGCCCAAGCCCGAAGCGCTCGATCGTAGTAATCAATCTTCCAATATACTTTCGAACCATGCCACATTACGTTACCAAAGTCATGCTCGCCGTACGGGTCGTTATCTTCCGTAAAACTGTTATCGTCTCTTACAGCAGCTAACAAACCCTCGACATCCGGCAAATCGTTGACTCCTAAAGTCGTTGTCACTCCAAATCCCGTTCTTCTAAACCTATCGTTTGCCGATGAGACATCTAATACCTTCATTGCTTCTACCATCTTTTCCTCCTTTCCTAATAACAAAAAACCGGAAGCGAGTCGACCTCCCGCCTCCAGATAGGAGGGAAGGACAGCACGCTGGGCGAGTCAAGGTGGAGTCCTACCTTAATGTTTTATTAATAGCAAAAAGAACCGACCTTGACGCGGCCAGACCTGTCCTTACAATTGGAAGATTGGCGGGAGGAGAACAAAAATATAATAAACTTTAAACAATAATCAGTTTTTGGTTATACCATACTTACTTTCCCGTTGCAAAAAGGCTTCTTCACCACCCTCTAAAATTTTGCAGGCTCTGTCCACAATTTTTTTGTTTTCCAGAGAACCAGATTCGTAATTCAGCTTTTCATTCAAATTAGTGGCTACAATAACTTGTTCAGCATCTGCATTTACAACAAGGTTAGCATTATGAGTAACAATTATGATCTGACGATATATTTTTAACTTTTTAAATATATCTTTCAGTTCTTCATTTATAAATTCATTGTCTAAATCATCTTCTGGCTGATCAAATATTATTGGTTTTGAAAATGCATCTGTAGCTAGCTTTAAACATAAATAAACGGTGCCCCTTTGCCCTACAGATGTCCGTTCGAGCGGCCTTCCGCGATATGTGATCTTTGGACTTGTATAAAGATATTCTTTTCTCTCTTGAAGATTAAAGAACAAATTTTCTATATTCTGCTTAAATAAATATGATTTCTCACCTCCAGGGATATATGCGGCCAATCTATTCTTTAAAAACGAAATATAACTATCGAGGTCAGTAATTATCAATTCAGAGATCGCCGCCGCTTCATCCTTTAAACATCGTTTGTCAGCATAAAGGCTAATCAACTTATTGTAGAACTTTTCTTTGTCGAAAAATATTTCTCCCTTAACTTGAATTTTATCTTCTTGTAGCAAAATTTCTTTAGTCAATTGCTTTTGTTTTTCATCCTTGCCCTCTAGGACATTTTCCCACGCTTTGTCTATGGCTGTTTTTTGATTGTTGTATTCGTCAAATATATCTTTGGATAATAATTCCCTGGCTTTAATAAGTTCTGCTAATAATTCGCTTTGTTTTTTTATTCTTTCAAGTTTAGCATCTGATTTATTGATGTTAGTCTGATATTTATCAGCATTTTCTAAAAGACTGGATAAGTCACCCGTATAACCACTATCTACAAAATCTTTTTTAATTTTGTTATTTTCATCTTGCTTAGATTCAATCTCTTGTAAGAGAACAGACAAATTAGAATCGATCTTACTAATTTGGTCACTCATATTAAGATCGGGGATGTTTGCTAACCCATCCTCTTTTGTCAATAGATTATTCACCACAGAAATAAGATTATTCTCTTCTGCTTCAATTTTAGAAAAATTATTTTTTAGTTCAATGAGTTTCTGCCTAAGTTGTTCTAAATATCTTATTCGATCAATATTTTTGGTATATTGTTCAAGTTTTGAACGATTATTTTTAGTCTTAATACTCTTGAGGAGACTTTCATTTTGAGAACGATAGCGTTCGATAAATTCTTTATTATTTATCGGATCGCCATTTTCATCTTGAGCTTCAAACCATACATTTAGATCCCGAATACTTTGCAATATTTCATTTATTTTTTGATCCAATTCTTCTGAAAAATACAAATCATCAAGTTTAAGTAATCTCTTAATGTGTTTGCCAATTTCCTTTTTATCGCTGAATTCTTTCAATTCACTTTGTCTAATAAAAATATATTCTAAAACATTGTCTTTATCTCCGCTAAATGATTCAATATCTGGAGTTTCTTGATTATTTTTCGCATAAGCAATTTTAACATTTTTACTTCTCGAAAAAATATCATCCGATGGACTTTTCTCATCAAATCCAAAAATGCTACCTATATAATTAATTAACATACTCTTCCCAGATCCTCTTCCTCCAATGATTGCTACCAGATTTTTATTCAGAGGTAAACTGATTTTTTGAAAAAAAGTTTGATTTTCCCAATTTTCAAAAATAGGAGTTTCTTCAGTGATCTCGATACTTTCAAAGTACGGCTTGCTGTAATCAAATGAAGGATTTTTTTCCTGTATCCTAATTCTTTCACTCGGTTCATAGATTATCTGCTTGAGCCCATTAAAAGTAGGGTTCGCTTTTACCCATACGGCCTTTTGACCTAAAAATGTTCTCCCCTCATCATTATTTTCTCTTGAAATACTTCGACAATCCGAAGAAACAATATAGGACATGTCTCTTTGATAATGGGAGTTCGTTTTATTTATAATCTGGTTCATAAAACTATCTTTAGGATATGAATCGGGGGCCTGTGAAAGCTGGCTAATATTCACGTTTTTATTATGCCATTCCTGGACTCTTCTAGTCCCAGTTATAGTTCCGCCATCTAATGCTCCATTTTCTCTGTCAACGTGAGCGAAAATAAAAACACTTTCAGTATCGGCGGCGGCAATGATTTCTTTCACTTCGTTAATCGATTTGGTACTTACAGGAACGTTGTTTTTAGGAATCAAAATAGTTCCAGCATCAAAGCACTGGTCAATGATGCTCTTAATCAGCTCAACAGGGGTGTTTTCAGGAAATATTACTAAAAGATGAATCCCACTTCCGTCTTTCACGGTTATTTCAAAGCCAGGTAAGACTACAATTCCTTCTTTTTTAGCTTCCTCCTGAATATAAGGAATTAAAAGATCACTAATGTTATTACAAAAATTATGATCTGCTATGGAAATAAGGGAAAGATTCTCGGATTTTGCAAACACGATATAATCCCTGGCGAATTTTCGCTTCTGTGCAACCGAAGTCAAAATGGGTTTACTTTTCCAATTTGAATCCAGCGGAGTATGTGCATGTAGATCCCATTTGCCCCATTCTGACCCTCTAGTAAAATCATTCATCTTTGCCCCCGATGCCATTAGCAGCATTAACATAATTACAATAATCACAATCTGGCGAGCAGCCGGGGATTTTGTCGCTCTGAAGGCAAGCGTGGGCGTCAGTAACAACTTTTTCAACCCAAGAATCATCGCCCTTATAAGGGATTAGCGTTAGATCAAATTCCAATTTGCAATCAAATAAATCCCGATCGGTGCAGCCGTTGCAATAAACGAAATAGCCGGTGTCGGAAACTTTGAGGCCATTTTTCCTTAGCAGCCATTGGTAAATCTCCATCTGGCGCTTGTATCCATCTTGCCAGTCTTTATTTAGTTCGGTGATCTCTTCATCTTTGCTGGTGGATTTATAGTCAACAACAATATATTCGCCTTTGGAATTTATCCAAAGATCATCAATGGCCCCGGTGATTAGAAGGTTGGTCGGTTTATGCAAAAATTCCACGCCTTTGAAATTTTCTCGCCAAACATTCAAATTGTCATGTTTCACCGGCTTTGCGTCAACGCCGTATTTAGCAATCAGCGGATGCTTTTCGCCATTGCTTCGATAAATATCGAACTCCTTTTTAAGCAGATGGTCAACGGCGCTATTTAAAGCAAAAGGATATCCGGGCGGTTGCGCAACGCCAAGCCGGCGATCTAAATAGAAACATCTTGGGCAATTCAAAAACAGGTCGATTTTAGAACGGCTTAGCCTAAACGGCTCGCTAGATTTCGGATCGTACAAATTTCTTGTTCTTTTGGGATTATAATATTCGGACATTATTTCCTTCTAAAGTTACGGATTTTTTAAAAGATTTATCATATTTTCTATAGATTGCTTTAATTGTTGAGGAGTGTACATCGGCCTACCCTGGTTATCGGCATGATGAATACGGTTACGGATATATGTCATTAAAGTTTCTTGCATTTGTCCTTTTACAGGGTCATTCCATCGAATACTTTTTGGAAAGTTTTTTGTATTGGTAAACCAATCCTCAATTTCCGATACGTGTTCTTTGTTTTCTCTATCCTGTAAAGCAGCGTACAAATCATTATGAAATTCGATAGTGGAAACATTATAGGCAAAGTAGCAAATCTCACCCCAGGAGGGACTCCAATTTAATAGTCCAAAACCTGCCGATCTAGCATCATCGACTATTATTTCATTATTCTCTTTGGTGGTTATAAGCAATTGAATATCATTGTGCTGATAAACATTTTGGAACAGGATTGGCGAATGTGTCGAAACGATAATTTGTATGGTTTGTGCAACGTCTTTGAAATGATTAAATAGATTTTGCTGAAGTTTTGGATGTAAATGCAGTTCTGGCTCATCTATAATCAAAACAATTTCTTCTCTAGAAATTTTGGCCATAGACTCAAGTAAAGCTAGAGCAATTCCCATTTCAATCCCGGATCCACATAAATCTACTGGTAGCTCAAAACCGTCAAAAGGATAAACTATCTCAGAGTGATCATACGGAGTTAAGGTCTTAAGAATACTCAAGTCAACATGTTCGATTTCCAGTTCATCCAAAATTTTATTGGTTGCTTCAATCGTTTTATTTAAAGTATCCCCATCGGTGTCTGCTATTACTTTTTCGTGTAACTTCTTGCGGTCATGTTTGAAATGCTCGTCGTCAGACTTAGCTCTTTGCGTTTTATCGAAATGCCAATTTAAATCATCGATTATATTAGAGAATGAAGAATTATAACCTTTTATTAGTTGTTTATTTCTATTTTTTGAAAAATAAAAAACTCTTGGCAAATCAACATCTACATTTGGAAAGGAAAGTTGTCTTTCAGTAAACTTGAATGGATTTTCGCTAGTTTTTCTCGATTGTGACCAGCCTTCCGCGCCCCGGTCAGCTACTGGCACAACAAAATGTTGCACACTCACTAGGTCCGAAAAGGCCTTGCCCGGAGTAGATCGTTCACGTTTTTTGGCCAAAAGTGTTATTTTATTGCATTCAACATTTTGAGTTCCATAGCCATCTGGCAGTTTTGAGGTAAAGACTTCGTCAAATTCTACGGTTAATTCAATTTCGTTATCTTCGCCTTTATAAAAATCATTAATAGATAATCGATTATATGCATAACTCGGCTGTAAGCATAAATTAATTGCTTCAATTATTGTTGTTTTGGCAGTACCGTTATCACCAATAAAAATATTAAAATTCGCTAAATTTACTGGGTCATTTAGTTCCTTAATTCCTCTGAAGTTTTTAATTTTAATGCTTTTTAGCTTCATCCACAGAATCCTCGGTGATTTTTATTTCGTTAAATTATGTATTTATAAATTACATTCTAATTTTACTATCCCCATACCAGATGGATAATCTGGCATAAAAATTCCGTGACTACCAAAATTTCCTAATACACCAACATATTCCTTCCCGCCATTAGGACAGGCAGGAATTGAACTTGGATCAATTGAAAATTCATAAATATATCTTGCGTTTTTCAACAGCGCCTCTCCAGCGTTGGCACTAACATCAACCCAAGCCAAAGCTATGTTTGGAATATTTTTATGATTGTCCATTCTTATTGGCGGCGGAAAATCATTTACCGATGTAATAGTGTAGCATGGTTCCGCCAAAGCTGTGTCTGAAAAATAGCAAGTAGATTCGTCACTTACTCCATTGGCTTTAGCATTCAACGGATAAAAAAACAAAAAACCAAGAACTAAGAAAAGGAAACCTAATGGGAAAACAATTCTTTTCATTTTGACCCTTTCTGTTACTAAATTTATTTATATTTTAACCGATTCCTTAACAATTTTAATTTCTTCAGGCATTGTTTTCTCCGGAAGCTAATCTCTTTCTTCTTTCATCTAAAGTTTCGCCTTCGTATGTCCAGTAGTCAGTTCCTGCAACACCATAATCATAGCCTAATATTTCTTGAGCGGATTTTGATAAACTTATCTTTTTGCCATTATGTTCGATAAAATGGTTATCGATAACTTTAGCTGTTTTGCTTTCGTCTCTACTAAAGATTAGTTCAGCTCCAATAGGAATCTTCGCCATATCAAAATTAAACTTTTCCCTAATCTTTCTAGCCATGTTAAGAGCTTCTCGATCTTCTAAATCCTCAACCAGGTCTTTCTTGGGTGTTACCTCTTCAATGGCGGCCAATTTTAATGCAGATACAACCCTGTCGGGTGCTATCTGGAAAAATTCGCGTTTTGGATTAACCCGATTATTATCAAAAGCGTCATGTAGTTGGTGTTCTACGAATTGAGCTTTTTTTACAGTACACGCATAAAAACAGATAAAGGGTAGTGGCACGCTTGTTGAAGCACTCAGATCTCGGATTCTTTGCTCGAGATCGCCTGATGTCCGACCAATTTTTACATAGCCGGGCATCGCTTCGTTGGTAAGTATGTAAATAATCTCATTCATATTTCTGATTCCTAACCCCAAAAATCTAGTAGATTTTTAATAGCTTCCTTAAACAATTCAGGCGCCTTAATACCTAATACTAACTGACCATTTTCATTAAGCAAAAACCCAACCTCGATTTCAATAATTCGTTCTTCTTTACTACCATATAAGACTACGGTTCTGATAATTTTGAATTTTGGATAATGCTTCAAAATATAATTTTTCTCTATAAAATCGTAGTTTTTAAGCTCATCGATGCCATTTTGACGAAATGCATATTTCTTTCCTTCAATATTTATTACTTCGTTGCGACCGAAATCTATAAGAATTAGATCCGGGATATTTATTATTTGTTCTTTCTCTCCTGCCTTATATCTTTCTCGATCCTGATATTTAGCCAAAGGAATATGTTTGCCATCTTTTGTCAAAAAATATCCCTTTTCGCAACCTGCGTGGTTTTCAAAGATCGAATATCCTTGGGTAAAATTCTCAACAACCATATGAATAAAAATGGTCCCTAGTTTTTCTCCATCAACATCGAATTTCCAATAACTTGTATTCATCATAGCCGTAGGTAAATCGAGGCCCTGTAAAGTGATATTAAGCTTGTTGGCAATTTGAACAAATTTATTAGTTTTGCCAACATGTTCTTGAAGTAATCCATGACGGGTGATTTCAATTTCACCATTCCAGCCTAAATGTCTGATAGCTGCTGAAATAATACTTAATGCTCCAATGTTTGGATCGTGCGAAAGTCCACCACTTTTAAATAATCTACCGGAGATTTCAATCTTGGAGTTATGTTTAGTAATTAGAATAGGAACATTGCCTGCCGGAGCACTTCTCATTTTATTTTTTGTTTCTATAATTTCATCGATCGTTTTAAAGGGAGTAAATACTTCAGGATCTAATTTTTTACCCAAAATTTCAACGCCGAGAGTTAATAAAAGCCTTGTACCGAAAATATATGTCGATGTCGGAAATTCTTTTTGCCCCACTTGCAGGTTATAAAGCATAATCTTGCGTGTTCTCGGGTAATAATTCTCAATAAAAACAAATTTTGAGCAACGCTGATAGACACCAGTATTTCGACTTTCTTGGTCATCTGTTTTAGTTTCCTCAATCGCATAGATAGGCTCATCTTTTGAAACTGGTTCATCATCCTGATAGAAAATTAAAAAATCAGTAAAGCTTGAATTTCCTGAAATAGTTTTAATATAGACTTTATTTACGCTATTACAGCGAAAGCCTGTAACCTCATATTTAAAAGCAAATCGACCCTCGTCTAAAATTGGTAAAATACGAATCGTGTCAACAAAAGCGGCCGCACCGTAATCCTTGGCAAATTTTTCAAATATAACTCTAATGACTTCTTTTTTTGGTCTCTCTTCGGTCAAAAACCAGAGGTTTTTCTTCATAATCTTCCTTAATAGTAATTAACTCTTGGTTAATATGTATAATTGCTCCAAAATATGTTTCTTTGTTTTACTCTCGCCATTGTTATTACTTTTGAAGCGCAAATATTCAAACTCAACCAGTTCAACTTTACCATATTTCTCCAAAGCGGTAACTATTTTATCTTTAGGCATTATGCCCTCGGAATTATAGCTTAAAATTAGCGTTCTGCAGTTCGACACTTTGGCTATATACGAAAGCTCATTTATTGCGGTTTTAGCATTACAAAACTTAGATTTGCCGTTTTGATAATCTCTTAATCCGGCTACCCCTTTTATTTTGGGATTATCGTATCTTGCGATAGTTTCCAGAAGATGATAATTCGGTGCATATTGTCTTTGGTTATATGGCGGATCCAAGTAAAAAATATCGGCTTCAATTTTACTTGCTAAATCAACAGAGTTTTGGTTATATGAAAAATTCTGCTTATCGTTCACGATGATCTGGATAGGTCTTAATGTCAACTTTTTTGTTGCCCGTACATCCCATTTTTTTTGGAAAGCGGCAAAAACCCCTGTAATATTTGCATAAAAAGGACACGTTTCAATCAAACAGGCTAAAAGAATGAAATATTCATCATCATTGATAATTCCTTCATTTTTCCAGTTCTCGATCTGTTCCCTAATTGCATCAATTCTTTGCCCGTTATCGTCAGAAAAAAACATTCTAGGCTGTTTCAAATGAGTAGTTCCAGACGGAGTATAATTCTGATAAATAAAACCATCGACCGGTTCAATGTGGTTAAGGTAATCAACAATAACTTGGAGAGGTGACGCAAGCAATTGTCCGCTCTGATGATTAATTTTTTCTAGTAATTCTTTAAAATCCGGTTCTTTATTATTAGTGATGTACGCCCTCTGTAAGACATAAGAAAAATAAAGTAAGTCAGAAGAAAAAATTTGATAACCAAGCTTTTTAAAAAATCTGCCTACACTTGTTGTGCCAGAAAAAAAATCGAAAAAAGAATCGCCAGAGATTTTTTTTTCTTGCATTATGCTATTAATTCGGTCAACCAGATTTTCTTTATTGCCTATAAATCTCATTTTATATTTACTAGTAGTTGATAATCAGAACTTCTTTACTACTATCTTTATCCTTTACCTTTGTATGGTAATTAGAATTTGAATAATCAAAATTTAAATGATTAACCTTGTAGTGTTTATTTAACTTGAGCCACCTTTTCAACAATTCATTCGATTTGCCCTTATGTTCCATGACGTTAGATAGTGCGAATCTTACTCCCTGTCGGTGCAGAGAATCTAGCTTATTAAGCAATGATTTTTCTTCTTCTGCGTTCCACCCCTTAAAACCTCTTTTGCCATCGTTGTAGGTACCAGTAGTAATTAAATATGGCGGATCGCAATAAACAAAGTCATTGCCATTGAGAAATGAAGTATCAAAGCTATCAAAACAGATGCTTGAAAAAACAATATTTCTATTTTTTAATCTTGAAATAAAGTTTAATAAGTTTCTTTTCATCGAATCATTGAAGCTGCTTCTATTTTTGCCAAAGGGATTGTTAAATTCATGACTATTGTTAAAACGGATCTGATGATTAAAAGAGTATGCTACCAACACAAATAAGTCTAAGGGGTTCTTTTGGTGATTGTATAAGTTTCTTAGTTTTTTATACCCTTTTTCGTTGGTTAGGGAGAGTTCTAATTGATTTATTCGATTATAAATATGATTAATTGTCTCATCAATATCTTTAATTTTTAATTCCTTGTACATGTCCATTAAAAACGTGAGGTTATCGTTAAAATAAATAGCATTGGCATTAATATTAATTCCCACATTGCAACCGCCAGCGAAAAGATCGACAAAATTATTGATATTTGTCGGAAAGAAAGGAATAATCTGTTTTAAAATTCTAAATTTGCCCCCGATATAATTCAAGGGCGACTTTACGAGAATCGGAGTATTATCGTATAGATCGTCAGAAAAAAGAGTTATGGGTTTTAATCTTGTTTGAGTTATCATATTGTTGCCTTAAATTTTATTTAGTCGTTGAATTACACCAAATAATACCCATTAAACCTCCCATTAAGTGTCCATAATAGCTGTATCTTAATTATACCAAAAATGATTCAGCTGAAACCTCACCAAGAGAGTTTTTTATGATATGATAACCATATGAAAACAATCCGAATTTTAATCTTAGAAGACGATTTACAAACCTTGGCCGAAGTAATGAACGGTCTATTTAAGCTTGAAGAAAATTCTATCGGCCGAAAAGTCGATTTTGCGGTGACTGTTTTTTCCGAATATACCCAAGTCGAAGATTACCTTAATCAAATTCCCGAACCAAACTTCGATATAATTCTGCTTGATAGGGACTGCAAACTGGGTGGGTCGTTCCATGCCATCGATATCCAGAAGTTCGGCGCTGATAGATTTATTTCTATCTCCTCGATTCCTAAATACAATGAAACGGCTGCTAAGATGGGAATTAAAAGAATTGTCCATAAAGAATACGACAAGTTATCAGAATTCATCGAGAACCTGCTAGTCGAGATTAGAGAAATGATCTAACTAATTCATCGGGTTTTGACGAATTGAACCCCCCCCTTACTTTATCAGGTTATCGTATTCTGATAGAATAAGGTTAGGAGCGAAAAAAATGACAAGCGAACAATTAAATTTTGAAGCAGAAAGACCTGTAGACCGAAGGCCTGAATCAATGAGTGAGATTTACGCTTTAGGGTCGCAGGCAAAAGAGCTCAGACGTCAATACGAACAAGACCCCGAACTTTATGACCAATCAGTCAGCAAGCCATTTTTGAACAATGAAGGCAGTATTGATACAGGATTGACTACCGTCGAAGGCAATATGAACCGACGCGCATTTGTAGTTCTTAAAGCCCCGGGATGTAATACTAGAAGGTCTTTCGCGGAAAAAGGCGGATGTGCTAATTGCGGTTTTTGCACATTCAGCGAACATTACTCTACGGGCGGCGCCCCAGTTAGTCCGGAGCAATATGAAAGGCAAATAAATTATGCGCTTGATAGACCGGAAGTTCAGGAAACGGAGATTCTGGAACTATTTAATGCTGGTTCTTTTTTCAACGACAATGAAATCTCTCCTGAAGCTAGAGAAAAAATACTAAAAAGCATTGCTGCCAAAACAACAGAAGGCAAAATATTAACAGTCGAAGCTAGATTTAGTGACTTAGCCGGTGATCAGATTGATAAAGTAGACGAAGCCTTAGCATCGCTAAATTCAGACGGTAAAATAAGAAATCTTGAAGTCGCTTTTGGGTTAGAAACAACTGATGAGATGATCGGCAAATCAATCGGCAAGCAAGTCAGCGAGGAACAGCTTGAACAAACAATGTCAGCATTAGCTGAGCGAGACGTTAGGCCATTTATGTATGTTTTGGTAAAACCAGGCCTGATGAGTGAACAGCAAGCGTTGGAGATGGGAATAGAGACGGTTAAAAAAGTTGCGAAGACTGCGGATAAAATCAAAATTCCTTCGAAAGTGAAACCACATCTCTCGATTTCTGGCGTTCGAGTTTACACCGGATCTCAGCTTCATGCCCATCCGGGTTACGAGGCAACGAAACTTTGGACAATTGCAG
>Ga0315288_10004876_pt1 | contig 17079 bp, 17 predicted proteins | sample YL17G11_20_MG_FD_203454 | JGI IMG/M metagenome (GOLD analysis project Ga0315288, IMG submission 203454) | Sediment microbial communities from Yellowstone Lake, YNP, Wyoming, USA - YL17G11_20 | ecosystem: Environmental > Aquatic > Freshwater > Lake > Sediment | place: USA: Wyoming | collected... | reverse complement strand
TCAAAGAGCAGAGAAACTATTGTTGCCTGTCCCTTCCTATGATGAAGACTGTTGGGAAGAGGGAAACTACACCCGTCATAGATTTCTGACCCCAAAAGGCATAACTCAAATTCGGAGTCTAGTTCGCGAAGAAACATCGGCTCAACGGAAGGAAATACTAGAATGGGTTGTTCTAGCGATAGGCATTATCGGTGCTGTGACAGGATTACTAGCTGTCCTGTTGAGGTGACATCCCTAAGGTGCATGTTGACCTCAACTTCTAGCTCAGTCATTTTCCTGACAAAGTGAAACAAACAAGCCCTCGCAGCAATCGGTTAGTAAAAACAGAAAAGCTTCGAAAGTCTTTATAAAATCAAGGCATTTTTACTTAAAGATTGTAGAGCAGGCTGCATTTGAACTTCTACCCCTCTATTGTCCCCCCGCCCACCACCACATCCTCGTCATAGAAGACGACCGCCTGCCCCGGCGTGATTGCCATCTGCGGCCGGGTGAATTTCACATTGACTTTGTCTTCACCGAGCGAGGTGACAACGGCGTCTGCCTCAGGGTGGCGATAGCGGATTTTAGCGCGAGTGGGGAGGGGAAAGTCGGGCCGGTCAAGGGCAATCCAGTTCAAATCGGAAGCGACCAACTCATCGCGGAACGCCTTCTCTTTAGACCCCACGACGATAGCGTTCCTCTCCGGGTCGATGGCAATAACGTAAAGTGGTTCGCCCGCGGCAATGCCCAGCCCCTTCCTCTGCCCGATGGTGTGGGAAATAATGCCCCGGTGCGTGCCGAGCACCTTTCCCTTTTCATCCAGTATTGGCCCCGACTTTGCCGCACCGGGAATGTTGTCCTTGATAAAGCCACAGTAATCATCATCCGGGATGAAGCAGATTTCCTGGCTCTGCGGCTTACTTGCCACGGGGAGTATCAGTGCGCGGGCGATTTCCCTAACTTCCTCCTTGGTCAGCTTGCCGATGGGCATCAGGCTGCGGCTTAGCTGTTCTTGAGTGAGGGCATACAAAAAGTAGGACTGGTCTTTGTTCCGGTCGAGGCCTTTTTTGAGCAAGTATGTGTCCTTCTCTTTTTCAATGCGGGCGTGATGGCCAGTGGCGATGAAGTCCACCCCCAGCCCCCGCGCCTTCTCCAGCAACGCGTCGAACTTGATGTGCTGGTTGCAGCGGACACAGGGGTTGGGTGTCCGGCCCCGCCGGTACTCATCGATGAAGTTGTTGATGACTTTCTCGGCAAAGACGTCGCGCAGGTTCATCACGTAATGGGGGATGCCGAGGGTGTGGGCGACTTTGCGAGCGTCCTCGATGGCGGCGACACCGCAGCAGCCCCCGAACTTGCGGCTCTCGGGAGGCCAGATTTGCATCGTGACGCCGATGACCTCGTAGCCCTCTTCCTTAAGCAAAGCGGCGGCGACCGATGAATCGACGCCACCGCTCATTGCCACAACTACCTTCACGGCGCTCCCAGCTCTTTAAGTCTTTTTTTGGAGGGCATCGTAGAAGGCTTTCCAGAACGGGTCGACGATGGGGTGTTCCAGCTTCTTCTCTTTGCCGCCCTCGACCAAAATCATACCCTTTTCCGGTTTGGTTAGCTCTCCCACCACGGAAGCCTTAATCTGGCGCCGGTTCAGCGCCTCGACAACCGCCCGGGCTTTATGCTCCCGGCAGGTAATAATCAGAGTTCCTTCGCTTATGGAGGCAAAGGGGTCGATGCCGAAATACCGGCAAATCTCCGGCACGCACTCCTCGATGACAATGCTCTCTTTCTGTATCCGCGCTCCCAGTCCCGCGGCCTGGGCGATTTCATAAAGACCGCCCCATACCCCGCACTCGGTGGCATCGTGCATGGCGCTGACGCCGTTGTCCCTCACGCCGATGCCGGCGGCGATTTGCGCGTCATCGACCACCGACATCTTGTAGAAAATCTGCTGCGCCTTCTGGCTGAAGTCTTTGCCAAACTCCTTTTCCAGACGTCCCGGGAACATGGTGGCAAAGATACCGCTGGCTTCAATGGCGGGACCTTTGGTGATAATGATTTTATCGCCGACCCGGGCAAATCTGGGTGTCACGTACTCGTCCAGCTCGCCAACGCCGATGATGGTGGCGCCGCCGACCATAGGGTAATGGCAGTTTTCGTAGCGGGCGGTATGACCGCTGACGATGCTGACGTCCAGCTTTTCACATTCCCGGTGCATCGTGTCCCACATTGTCTCCAGCTGTTGCTTGGTCATCTCCATCGGCAGGTTCAGGTCGATGGAGAAAAATTTGGGCTTCAAGGCGCAGGTGACCGAGTCAGAGGCCAGGATGTGGATGGCGAACCAGGCGGCTCGCTCCCAACCGTACTCCGGCACGATGAAGACAGGGTCGGCTTTAATTGAGACGGCTTTGTTGCCAATCTGGACGATACCCACATCCACGCCGTGCTGGGGTCCCACCAGGATGTTGCTGTTCTTCGCTCCCAGGCGGGGATAGATTAGTTCGTTGAAAATTTGTGGGGAGATTTTACCGATTTCTGGCATTTCATTTGACATCTTTTTGCCTCCTTAACTATTAGACCACTTCTCTGGCTGGGGCCAGACTTTGAATGGAAATATTATCGGCCCCATCCGATTCGGTAGCCTTCGTTTTTCTCAATACTCTCAATCCCCAAATAAAAAGCTTACCCGTAGGTAAGCTCTGATTTTTGCTTTCCTACGTTGGAATTACCCAAATCAGGTTCACAGGGTTGTCCCCGGTTCTATCGGGGAACTCTCAGCCCGTCCGGCACCCCTAGCAATATTCAATTTTGATAACGATTATACCTCAGGGTTTCTTTGAATGTAAAGAAATCGGAAAAGTCGCTTATGCCGGATAAGACCCGGGGTCTTGGGGATTGCTAAGCCGCCTTCCTTTTGCTATAGCGCCTGGCGATTTCTATGGCAATGCGGGCAACTTCCACGGCATCCTTCCCCACCGCCATGAAAAGAGGCTCTTTACCCCACCCATCCCCCTCGTAGAATAAGTGGGGCATGCCGCAGGGCGTAACCAGTTGCTTCACTTTCCAGGGCATTGACATCCGGTCGATTTCAGCGACCTCGGGCGGTTCCTTGGTGCGGTCGATGAAGCCAAAGAGGATGTTCTTCTCTCGTGAATACTCCTTCGCCACCTCGATTATTTCCGCATCGCACTTGAAGTTGATGCCGGCGTTGACGGTTTGGTCGTACTTGCGCACCTTCAGGACGAGCCGGGCCATATGGTCGGAGGCGCCCCATTTGGGGAGTCCGGAGGCATGGGGCAGGCCGTTCACCACCGTAATCCGGCCTTCGATTGCCGCCACTTCATTGGCTGACTTAGCCCCGGGCAGGGCGTGGACCAGGTTGACTCGCACCTCGGGCATAAGCAGGGGGAACTCAGCGCACTTCTCCAGCATTTCAACGGCGGCAACCAAGTTGCCCATTACAAGCTGTGATTCTTTAGTTATTCTCATTTTTGTTACCCGTGGAAAGCGCTGAAATCGGCTGGCCAATCCGGGGCAGCACTTTCTACTCCTTATTATTTTCTGGTCTTCAAGAGGGGCGACATCGCCCGGAGTTTATTGACGATGCGGGGCAGGACGTCCAGAACGTATTCGATTTCTTCGTCAGTTGTCCATTTGCCCAGTGAGAACCTGATGGAACTGCGCATTTCTTCCGGCGGCAGCTTGAGGGCAAGCATGACGTGGGATGGCTCCAAACTCCCCGAACTGCAGGCCGAGCCGGTGGACGCACAGATGCCTTCCACGTCCAGATTCAGGCAGATTGCCTCCCCCTCGACGAAGGCGATGCTGATGTTGACGTTATTGGGCAGGCGCTTCTGCGGGTGGCCGTTCAGCCGGAGCGGGTCGATCCGGTCAAACAGGCCTTTAATGAGCTTATCGCGGAGGCGGGTAATTCGTTTAGCCTCGGTGTCCATCTCATCCATCGCCAGCTCCACGGCTTTGCCCATCCCCACGATGCCGGGCACATTCTCGGTGCTGGCGCGGCGGTTTCGCTCCTGCCCCCCGCCGTGCATAAAGGAGACGAGCCTGGTGCCCTTGCGGATGTAGAGCGCTCCCACCCCCTTGGGCCCGTAGAACTTGTGCGCCGACATCGAGAGCATATCTATCCCCAGCTCATCGACGTTTATCGGGAGGTGGCAGGCCGTCTGGACGGCATCGGTGTGGAGGTAGACACCGGCTTCCCGGGCAATCTTGCTAATCTCGGCAATCGGCTGGATGGTGCCGATTTCGTTGTTCGCCATCATGATGGTGATGAGGATGGTTTTGGGAGTGATGGCATTGCGCACATCGTCCGGGGAGACCATGCCGTAGCTATCGACGGGCAAGATGGTGAGTTGGTAGCCCATCTTTTCCAGGAAATGGCAGGTCTCCAGCACGGCGTGGTGCTCGATGACATTGGTGATGATGTGGTTGCCCTTGCGCTTGTTGGCGTAGGCGGTGCCCTTGATGGCGAAGTTGTTGGCTTCGGTGCCGCCGCTGGTGAAGACGATTTCTTCGTCCCTGGCGCCGAGAAGCCGGGCGACTTTGCTGCGGGCATCTTCAATGGCGGCCTTGGTCTCCTGGGCACAGGCATAAATGGCGGAAGGGTTGCCGAACTTCTCGGTGAAGTAGGGGAGCATCGCCTTGACGACATCGGGATGGGTGGGCGTGGTCGCCGCGTAATCAAGATAAATGCGTCTCACCTCAGCCCTCCCGGACTTCTTCACCGGCGGGGTTGACACGGACGCCCTTGCTGGTCACCCAGCTGATGCCCTGTTCGATATCGCTCTCATCACCTTCCAGCTCCAGCGCCACCCAGCCCCGGTCGGGGGAGATATCCGCCCGCAGGATGTTGGTGACAATATTGAACTGCAGGCCCAGGTTATGGATAATCGGCTCCTTGATGAGCTCCTGGGGATAGGTGAACGTTACATATTTCTTGGCCATTTTGCGCCTCTTGTCGGAATTTAGCAGACTCGACCTTTATGGTTGGACTTAAACTCCTGTTCGATTTCGTGTCTTGCCTTTTCCAGCTCGTCATCGCCAGGAGCCACTCCGGCGGCCTTTTCCAGGGCGCGGATACGTTCTTCGAGCTTGTCCTGTTCCTTCAGCACGATGCGGATGGCCTCGGCAATGGGGTCGGGAAGTTTGCCGTGCTCGAGGTCGACAGCCGGCAAGTGACGGTCTTCGACGATGCGTCCCGGCACGCCGACGACGGTGGCGCCCGGCGGGACCGGTTTCAGCACGACCGAGCCGGAGCCAATGCGTGCCCCCTCGCCAATCAGGATGGGCCCCAGGGCAATCGCCCCGCAGCCCATCACCACGTTGTTGGCGATGGTCGGATGTCGTTTCTTCTTCTCCTGCGTCGTGCCGCCCAGCACCACTCCCTGGTACATCAGGACGTCATCGCCAATCTCGGTGGTCTCGCCGATGACGACACCGGCGCCGTGGTCGATGAAGAAGCGGCGGCCAATGGTGGCGCCCGGGTGAATCTCGATTCCAGTCAGGAACCGTCCCCAGTGCGAGGTAAGCCGGGCGAGCAGGCGGAGTTTGTGCGTCCAGAAAAAGTGGGCAATGCGGTGCGTCCACAGGGCGTGCAGTCCAGGGTAGCACAGCAGGACTTCCAGCACGCTCCGCGCCGCCGGGTCTTTGGCAAAGACCGTCCGAATGTCTTCTCGAATTGTTCTGAACATCAGGTTATCTTTCTGTCCGAATAAAGCTTATTATACTTCAATTATAGCCGGTTTCGCACCTTCTAAGTAGTTGGAACCGGCTCCTGGAAGAGCCAGGTCGATAGGTAGCGCTCGCCGGTATCGGGCAGCACCACCACGATGAGTTTGCCTTTGTTCTCCGGCCGTTTGGCGACTTCTACTGCCACCCAGGTGGCTGCGCCCGAGGAAATGCCGCAGAGAATGCCTTCCTCTTTCGCCAGACGCCGTGCCATCGCGCCGGCGTTCTCGTTGCTGACCTTGACGATTTCATCGACCAAGTCTTTTCTCAGCACGTCCGGGACAAAACCGGCGCCGATGCCCTGAATCTTGTGCGGGCCGGGCTTCCCGCCCGAAAGCACTGGCGAGGCTTCTGGCTCAACGGCAATGGCTTTGAAGCTCGGTTTTCTTGCCTTGATGACTTCCGCGACGCCGGTAATGGTGCCGCCCGTCCCCACCCCGGACACCAGAATGTCAACCTGGCCGTCAGTGTCGCGCCAGATTTCTTCTGCGGTGGTGACCCGGTGTATCTCGGGGTTGGCGGCGTTCTTGAATTGCTGGGGCATAAAAGAGTTGGGGTACTCCTGCGTCAGCGCCTCCGCCTTACGGATTGCCCCCGGCATACCCTCAGGTCCCGGGGTGAGTACCAGCTTGGCGCCGAAGACGGCCAGAAGCTGGCGGCGCTCCATCGACATTGTTTCCGGCATGGTCAGGATGAGCTTATAGCCGCGGGCGGCGCAAACGAAAGCGAGGGCGATTCCCGTGTTGCCGCTCGTCGGCTCGATAATGACCGAGTCCTTGTTGATAAGCCCTCTGGCTTCGGCATCGATAATCATCGAAACGCCGATGCGGTCTTTGACACTACCGCAGGGGTTGAACGACTCCAGCTTGGCAACGACCTCTCCCGCGGTCCCTTCCGTGACGCGGTTCAATCTGACCAGAGGCGTGTTGCCGATAAGTTCGGTCGTGTTGCTGGCGATACCGCGGGTCAGCTTAGCCAGTTCGATACCCTTGAATTTGATTTTCTCCACTTTCTGGTTAGCCTTGACCATTTCTGTCTCCTTTCCACCCTCTCTCTTCGAGCTAGGTTCTGGCTTCGATGTATTTTACATAAAGGTCACGCGCCAGCCTCTCATCGAGGCTGTTGCGCAGGATGATGCGACCGTCCGGGAAGATGACCATCTGGCGGTCGTCTACGGAAAAGCGCAGGGTTGAGGCATCGGCCTCTACTCTGCCTATTGTCTCAAGCTGTTTTGCCAGTTTCGGCAGGGAAACTCCCATCACTTTGGGGTCCTGCACCTGCACCGCGTTCTGACCGCAGAGCACCGTCGTCCGGATGCCCATTTGCGGCGTCAGGAACTCATAGTTGCCCTGGCAGGCCGGGCAGTCGGGGCGCCGGGCCACCTGGAAGCGGTGAAAGGTGCCCTCCCAGAGGTCGAAGACGATGAGGTCGCGGTTCACTTCCGGTGCGCCGAGCAGAATCTTGATTGCCTCGGTCGATTGTAGGGAACCGGCGATGTGAGGCGCCGGGCCGATAACGCCGGCGGTGTCACAGGTGGGCAGGACGCCCTTTGGGGGGACGGTGGGGAAGAGGCAGCGGAAGCAGGGAGTCTGCCCGGGGATGATATTCATCGTCTGGCCGATGGCAGAGACCGCCGACCCATAAATCCACGGGATTCTGAGCTTCAAAGAGGCGTCATTGATGATAAAGCGGGTCTCTGGATTGTCGAGCCCATCGAGAACAACGTCGGCGCCGGCGATGAGCTTTTCGATGTTGGCGTAGTTGACATCGGCGACGATGCCCTGGACCTGTACCAATGAGTTGGCCTTCTTCAAATGCTGTTCCGCAGCCACGGCTTTGGGCAGGTGGTTCTTGACGTCCTGCTCCGTGTATAAAATCTGGCGGTGCAGGTTGTGGTATTCGATGATATCGCGGTCAATAATCCGGACTTTGCCCACGCCGGCACGCACCAAGGTCGTGGCGATGGTGCAACCCAGGCCCCCCGCCCCAATCACCACCACACTGCCGTGGCTGAGCTTCTGCTGGCCCTCTTTGCCGATTTTACGGAAGAGGACCTGTCGTGAATACCTATCGAGCATGGCGGAAATAGTTCTCCTTTGCCGCGCTTAGATGTGGTACATACCCTTGGTCGCTTGGTCTTTTTTCTTCTGCCGGTCGACCAGGTCCTGAAGAGTGGTTGCTTCCAGAACGCCGTCGACGGCCCGTTTGACCTCGTCCCAGACGTCCCGCGTCACGCAGGATTCGGCGCGGGGACAGCTTTCCGGGTTGGTGACGCAGCCTACGGGCGCCATCGAGCCTTCCAGGAGATAAATCACCTCGCTGAGCTTGATGTCTTTGGGCGCTTTAAGCAGGTGAAACCCGCCCCGCGCTCCGCGCGTGCTGCCCACAATTCCCGCCGCCACCAGCGGCCCGATGAGGTGCTCCAGGTAGTGCAGGGGAATGGTCTGCCGGCGGGCGATGTCTTTCAGGGGCACGGGTCCGTTGTTGGCGTGAAGAGCCATGTCAAGAAGGGCCATTGTTCCGTATCTGCCTCTTGTGGAAAGTCTCACTGTTCTGCTCCAATGTTGACTAAGTTAATTAACAATATTTACTTTAACATTAAGCAGGAGTGTTGTCAAACGGGAAACTGGCACAAGGCTGTCTGCATCCACTTATTTCACCGGTTATTATCTTGGGGAATATGCGTTCTTATGAGCCTATATCAATAGTTGATTCAAGGGGGTGAGGTCTCTACGCCGTAACTAAGTCCGAGTTTCCCTGGAACCGCAAACCTACGCGCTGCGTATTCTCTCCGCCACATCCTTCAAATCCATTGTTGCTTTGCTGACGACAGATTGCGGGAAGCCGCTAAGCTCATCATGTTCTAAAGAGGGAAACAAAGCTATGTGGGTATGGGCAAGACGGCCGCCCCGGGCAAAGAGACAGACGTAGTCGCAATTGAAGGTTTTCTTGATTTTCCCGGCAACCAGTTTTGCCGCCAGAAACAGCTTCGTCAGCTGGTCGTCATCCATTTCGTAGAGGTGCCGGATATGCTCGCGCGGAATCACCAGGCAGTGGCCATCGGTGCAGGGCTTGCTGTCCAGAATCGCCATGACTGCCTCGTCTTCATAAACGATGTAGGCGGGCAACTCACCTTTGGCAATGCGGCAGAAAGGGCAGACGCTTTGTTTTGTCACGCTATCACTCCCAAACCAGGCCTCTTACTATTCTACTATATATACCGCATAGTTCAATGGAATAAGGCGCGCCTTCTTGGAAGATACCTGGATATCGTGTACAATAATGGCAATGGCAAGCGAGTTCCGCAGTCTGCCCAGCGTGGATAAAGTCCTGGCCGACGAGCGAATCAAAGAGGTCGCTCAGACTCTCCCCCACGAGCGCCTCGTTGCCATCATCAGGCAGGAGCTGGAGAATGCCCGGCAGGCGATTGCGGCCGGGAAACCTGCTCCACCCCTTGATGAGATAATCGGCTTAGTCGTCGGTCAGGCAAGCGCACTGGAAACCCCCACACTCCGCCCCATCATCAATGCTACCGGCGTCATCCTGCACACCAATCTGGGCCGGTCACCCCTTAGCCAGGAGGCAATCGAGGCGATGGTGATGGTCTCCAAAGGCTACTCTAACCTGGAGTTTGACCTGGAGACGGGCATACGCGGGTCACGGCAGGTGCATATCCAGCTGCTCCTCTGCCAGCTGACCGGTGCGGAGTCGGCCCTGGTGGTCAACAACAATGCCGCTGCGGTCCTGCTCGGGCTGACGGCCCTGGCGAAGAGGAAAGAGGTCATCGTCTCGCGCGGACAGGCGGTGGAGATTGGCGGCGGCTTCAGGATTCCCGACGTGATGCGCCAGAGCGGGGCGAAGCTGGTCGAGGTGGGGACGACCAACTGCACCTACACCGCTGATTTTGAGCAGGCAATCACTCCTCAAACGGTGGCCCTGCTCCGTGTCCATTCGAGCAATTTCAAGGTTATTGGTTTTACGACTGAAGTCGCCCTGGCCGACCTGATGGCGCTGGGCGAAAAGCACGGTCTGCCGGTCCTTGATGACCTGGGCAGCGGCTGTTTCCTGGACACAACCAAATATGGCCTGGCGCCCGAGCCGATGGTTCAGCAGAGCGTCGCCGGCGGGGTAGCGCTGACCTTTTTCTCCGGCGATAAGCTGGTCGGCGGCCCCCAGTCGGGCATCATCGTCGGCAAGAAAGAGTATATCGCTCGACTGGAAAGGCATCCCCTAGCGCGAGCGGTGCGTATCGACAAGACTCGGCTGGCGGGCCTGGTGGCTACGCTGATTCACTATCTGAAGGGCGAAGCGGAAGTTAAAATACCGGTCTGGCGGATGATTTCAATGCCGCTCTCTCAGATTGAGCGAAGAGCGAAAAAGTGGGCAAAAGCTCTTGGTGACGTGGCGCGGGTGATTGACGGGGAGTCGATGGTGGGTGGGGGCAGCCTGCCCGGCGGCACTTTGCCCACCAAGCTGGTGGCGATTGGCAGTCGCAAAGACCGCACTATAGCCCAGGAGTGGGGCCGGCAACTCCGTCAGCTTGAGACACCCATCATCGGACGCATTAGTGAAGACGTCCTCCTCCTCGACCCCCGCTCCGTCCTCCCCGAAGAAGATGAGATTGTGCTCTGGGGGTTTCAGCAACTAGCCGTGAAATGAACTACTGGCTCAGGTGGACTGCAGTCTGTGGCCTCGGCGAGTTCCTCGGCATCGGTGTTGCCGCCGGGATTGGCTTCGGCGTGGTGATGACTCTCGGCGAGCCGGACACCCTGGGCGAGAAGCTGTTTGTCATCCTGACTGCGATTGTCTCCGGGATTATCGAAGGGCTGGTCACGGGCTGGCTACAGTGGTGGGTCCTGCGCGAGAAGTTCGCCGCGGTGAAGGCTAAAGACTGGCTATTCTACACCGCCCTGGGCGCCGCCACCGGCTGGATTCTGGGGATGACGCCGCCCACCTTCCTGATGGGACAGGGCGGCGCCACCCCTGTCCCCGAGTTTTCCAGCGCGCTGATTGCTCTGCTTGCCGCTGGCGCGGGCTTGGTGCTGGGCACTCTCTTCGGGTTTTTCCAATGGCTGGAGTTGAGGAAGCATACTGTCCAGGCGGCCCGCTGGATTCTGGCTAATGCCATTGCCTGGACCATCGGGCTGGCGATTATTTATCTCGGCGCCTCGATGCCCACGGCGGAAACGGTGCTGGCAATGGTCATCCTCATCGGCACGGTCTCCGGTCTTCTGGCCGGACTCTCGGTGGGCGCCGTCACCGGGCTTTTCCTGATTAAGCTGGAATAGGGGGGCTGGGATGTTTGTTCTGGGCACGGCCGGACATATCGACCACGGCAAATCGACTCTGGTGAAAGCGCTCACCGGCATCGACCCCGACCGCCTTCCCGAAGAGAAAGAGCGCAGTATGACCATCGACCTCGGTTTTGCCTGGCTGAAGCTGCCGGGTGGCCGGGAGGTCGGCATCGTCGATGTCCCCGGGCACGAGCGTTTCGTCAAGAACATGCTGGCTGGGGTGGGGGGCATCGACATGGCTCTGCTCATCGTGGCGGCAAACGAGGGCGTGGAAGCCCAGACTCGGGAGCACCTGGCCATCCTGGACTTACTTAACATAAGAAAAGGCGTCGTCGTCATCACCAAGAGGGACACTGTGGACGACGAGTTGCTGAGCCTGGTCAAAATGGAGGTCGAGGAAATCATCGGCGCCACCACGCTGGCTGGCTCGCCCGTGGTTGCCGTTTCCGCCTTCACCCGGGAAGGCCTGGACGAGCTGGTGGCGACTATCGACCGCATATTGGGGACACTTGAGCCGAAGCGTGACCTGGGACGGCCCCGCCTTCCCATCGACCGCGTTTTCAGCATCGCCGGGGCGGGCACCGTGGTGACGGGCACGCTGATTGACGGCGCGCTATCGGTGGGGCAGGAGGTGGAGGTTGTGCCCGCGGAGTTAAAATCGCGTATCCGCGGGCTTCAGACGCACAAAGCCCAGATTAAGACGGCCTTGCCGGGGAGCCGTGTGGCGGCCAACGTAGTGGGCGTGAACGTCGCTCAGCTCCGGCGCGGCGATGTGCTGACGACTCCCGGCTGGCTCATCCCGACCGCGCTGGTGACGGTGAAACTGCGTCTGTTGCTCTACCTGCGGCGGCCCATCAAGCACAGCGCCGAGGTCAGCTTTCACACCGGCGCCGATGAAACACTGGCCAAGGTGCGCCTTCTTGAAGGCAACGACCTCAAGCCGGGCCAATCGACCTGGGCGCAGGTCGCCCTGGAGCGCTCCGTGGTCGCCGTGGACGGAGACTATTTTATCATCCGCTCGCCGATGGAGACTCTCGGCGGCGGCCGGATTATCGATGCCCACCCCAAACGCCTCCGCCGGTCTCAACCTGACGTTATCGAGAACCTGAAAGCCAGGGAAGCCGGCTCCGCCGAGGAAATCGTCCTCTCTTTCCTGGAACAGCCGCGGGAGCTATCGTCGGTGCTAACTCAGACCAGCCTTCCCGCCGATAAAGCCAGGTCGGTAGTCGAAGCGCTTGTCCAGCAGGGGAAAGCAGTGCGGTTGGGAGAGGGGGAGCAAAGCCTGCTGATGACGGCGGCGGGCTGGGAGCGGGTGGCGAAGCGGGCAACATCCTTTTTGCAGGACCACCATCAGAAATTCCCCGCCCGGCCCGGCATGCCCCGGGTGGAACTGGGCAGTAAGCTCAAACTGGGAACCTACACCGGTGCGGCTCTGGAGAGACTGGTGAAGCAGGGCGTCATCGTTGAAGAGGGCGCAGCGGTGCGCCTGCCGGCTCACCAGGTCAAGCTCAGTCCGGCCCAGCAGGCGAAAATCGACTCTTTTCTCAAGGCTCTGGCCCGCGACCCCTATTCCCCGCCCACGGACGCCGCCATCGAGCCCGACCTGTTGAATCTGCTGGTCGACCAGGGGAAAGTGGTGAAGGTGAGCGAGAACGTGGTCTTTGCGTCGGTAGCCTACAGCGAGATGGTGCTAAAGGTGGTCGCGCATATCAAGGCGCACGGCAAGGTGACACTGGCGGAGGTGCGCGATATGTTCCGGACCAGCCGCAAGTACGTCCAGGCTTTCCTGGAATATCTCGATGCGAAGAAGGTAACCCGCCGCGTCGGGGACGAGCGGGTGCTGTACTAAGCCCGAATGGTTCTCGGGAATACAAAAGACAGGTGCGGATGTTCCTCCCGCGATTGCGCCCTTACAAAACCGGAGACGCCGGATAGCACATTTCGTTCCGACTAGTTGTATAATAGGTCTAGCAAATTCAGGGGGTAGCCGACTATGTGGGACTGGTTTATTACCAACCGGGCTTTGATACTGCTTATCTCCGGCTCGTTGCTGATTATTCTTTTCCTTGTCGGCGACCGGCTGAGGGACCTCCTGGTCAACCGGCTGGCGGAGACGCGCCGCGAGAAAGCCAGGCGAAACCTGACCCTCACCCTCCGCATCATCGAACTCGTGATGGTCTTCCTGATACTGCCCGGACTCGTGGCAATGGCGTCGTCCAAGGAGGGCATGCTGCCGGCGGTGACGTCCGATATGGTACAGGACTGGCTGCTGGAGCACGGCACCAGAGTTTTCACCATTATCGTCATCGGCATTCTGATGTGGTATGCCACCAAGAAGTCGCTCCCTGCCCTCGTCCGGAGGGTAGTCACTCAGACCCGTGAGAAGGAAAGCCGCGATGAGATGAGGCGCCGCGAGAATACTCTCCTTTCCGTCTTCCTGAGCGTGGGCAAAATCACCATCGTCATCGTGACCATCTTTATGGTGCTGTCCGAGCTTAACATCCCCATCGGTCCCATCCTGGCGGGCTTCGGAATTGCCGGCATCGCCGTCGGCTTCGGCGCGCAGTATTTGATACGCGACCTCATCGCCGGCATCTTCATCATTATGGAGAACCAGTACCGCGTGGGGGATGTCGCCAAAGTGGCTGATATCTCCGGGCTGGTGGAAGAGGTCAACCTGCGCAAGACTGTCCTTCGCGACCTCGATGGTGTGGTCCACCACGTGCCCAACGGCGAAATTAAGGTTGCCAGCAACTTCTCGCGCTACTTTGCCCGCGTCAATCTGGATATATCGGTTGCCTATAAGACGGACATCGACCGCGCTATCAGCGTCATCAACGATGTCTGCAAGGAGCTTGCCCGCGACGATAAGTGGGCGAAGTCAATCATCACCCAGCCGCGCGTTCTCTGGGTGAGCAGTCTCGGGGAATCGGGGGTGCAAATCAAGGTGGTGGGTGATGTCAAGCCGCTCCAGCAGTGGGACGTTATGGGGGAGATGCGCCTCCGCCTGAAGAAGGCTTTTGACGCCGAGGGTATTGAAATCGCCCTGCCTCACATCAAGGTGTACTTCGGCAATCCGCCCGGCTCCGCACCGGCCAGCGATTAGTGCTTAGTTGCACAAATCCGCGCAATAATCTTTCTCTCCCTTGAGGGGAGAGACCAGATGGGGTGATACTAATTTGTGCTCCCTCACCACATTCGCTTCGCTCAGTGCAAGCTTAATCCTCTCCCGCGCTGGGGAGAGGAGAACATAACGCGTATTTATCGAACTAAGCGCTAGTCTTCTTTCACGAAGGCGGTCTTATCGGCGCCGCAGACCGGGCATACCCACGTGTCCAGCAGCTTCTCGAAGGGGATGCCCGGGGCGATATTGCCATCGGGGTCGCCGACTTCCGGGTCGTAAATCCAGCCGCAAATCGTACAGCGATACTTTGCCATTTTGGGCTTCTCTTCTTTCCTCTCCGCAACATAGCTGGGAGCAGTCTTCGGGGTGGTGCCGCGCTTGACCTCGTGATAGTACTCATAGGTCATACATTTGAGCTCGCTCAGGACTTCACCGGCCACCACCTCCCCGATGAAGATGGTGTGCGTGCCCACGTCGACTTCTTTGGTCACTCTGGCTTCGAGGTAGGAGACGGCATTATCCGTGACAATGGGCGTGCCGGTCTCGCCAAACTTGTAGTTGATGCCCTCGAACTTGTTGGTGTCCCTGCCCGACTTGAAGCCGAAGCGACCGATGAAGGACAGGGGTGTGTCCATACACAGAACGGACACGGCAAAGGCGCCGCTATCTTTAATATACTCCCAGGTCAAATTGTTCTTGTTGATGCTGACGGCGATGGTCGGCGGCTCCGAAGTCACCTGGAACACGGTGTTGGCGATTTGTCCATTGAGCTTATCGCCCTTCTTCGAGGTCACGACATAGAGCCCGTAGCTTAGCTTGTGCAATGACTTTAGATTCATAACTACCCCACGATTTGCGCCGGGTTTGCCAGCTCGCCAATCCCGGGTATCTTTATCGAGACAACATCGCCCGGCGCCAGCGCTGATTCTTTGGTGACGATGATGCCGGTGCCGGTCATCAGCACGGAGCCGGCGGGGAAGGGGTTGGCGCGGAAGAGGTATTCAATCATCTCCTCGATTTTGCGCGCTAGCTTGTTCGTCGATGTCGCGCCGCTAAAAATGGTCTTGCCCTGTCGGGTGATAGTAGCCGATATTTTAACGTTGTATGGGTCGGGAATCTCATCCGGGGTGACGATAACCGGACCGAGGGCGCAACAGCCGCTAAACATCTTGGACTGCGGGAGGTAGAGCGGGTTCTCCCGCTCGATGTCCCAGGCGGAGACATCATTTGCGATGGTGTAACCCAGGACGTTGCCTTTGCTCCCTATCACCACCGCCATCTCGGGCTCGGGCGCGGTGAACCGGGAGTCCGACCGTATGCCGATGTCCTCCCCGGGTCCGACGCACACCCGTGCCGTCCCTTTGAAGAAAATCTCCGGTCGCGGGCTTTTGTAGACGTGGGCGTAGAAGCCCTCCCTTGTGCCGTGCTCGGCGTCGCGGAAGGCGGCGCTGGTCTGGTAGGCACAGCCGCAGCCATAGACCTCGGGCGGGTGAATGGGGATGATGGGCGTCTCTTCCCCCACGGCACCGGCGGCCAGCTGGCGGGCAAGCTCGGCCAGGGGCACCGACTTCGCTTCTGCGCTTTGAATCAGCTCAAGCATGGTATAGTCGGGGATGAGGCGGGTTTTCTTACCTTCGAATATGGCGGCGGTAACCTGGTGACCGCATCTTACCTGACCCAGTTTCATAAAGCCTCCTTTTCTCGATTCAGAAGTGGAGAAAGTATATTTGCGGCTGTTGGCGCAGAAGGTGCACCAATACAGCCTGTCGGAAATCACTTCGGGTATATATATGCCTTAACTTGCAGACGGTCTGTTGAGTGACTTTTCAGGTCGTTTTCGAGACCGACCGGGTTAGCAATGAACCCTTCGGGGTCGTAAATGAAACAGACTAGAGTCTTACAATCCGGATGTTGTGCATAATGTCCAGCATCCACCATAAGCTCCTCTCCAATACCTTTGTCTCTGAGGTTTTCCCTAGTCTTCTTGGTTTCAACGACGACTTGTTCTTCTTTGAGCAGAAAATCCATTCTTGCTGAGCTTCCAGCATAGCTTGGTGTCCATTCCTCTTTTCGCACATCACTTGTGTAAAGTCTTAGTAAAGCGTGTAAGAGGTCTTGAACGTCATACTCGTCTTTAACGTCAATCGTGGCTCTGGAATCGTGCCTGTCACGCAATTGCCTAACTACCTGGTGAAATCGCGTGAAAACCCTGTCTAAATTCTGGAGTATTTGATTGTTGTCTTGAAAACTCTCTTTGGGTTCCAGTCTAGCCAGTAACTTAGATGCTGCGGTGTCTATCTCAAATAGTCTCGCCAAATCGTTACTATCTTCACGTTCAAATCCGTAGTGTTTTCTTGTTATTTGAGTTATGTCACTGACCATTTCTGGCTGTGCCTTTCTCACCTTATCCAGTATGTCGTTGTATTCGTTTAGATACAGGTCGGCGTTTATCGACTCCCGCTTCTGAACATCACGGGTGCATTTGGTCACAAGAATCCGCAAATCACTGATAATGACGCTGAGTCCATCTTTGGTATTATTAGCCATGTCTTACTTCCTTTGGTACTGCATTATACAAAGTTGGCGGGAGCGTATGGGAGTCGAACCCACCGAAAGCACGTCAAGTGCCCCCCAACGGATTTGAAGTCCGCGGAGCCCACCGGGACCCAGACGCTCCCTAGCAAGTCCAGTATATACTAGGCGGCTAAGGGGGCGCAATAAGGAAAAACTCTAAATCTTAATCTCGAAGCACTAAACGAATCCAAAATTCGAATGCTCAAATGGTATCTCAGAAGCAAACTCGGAGACCAATAACGTGCTTCTGCGCGCTATTAATTTACGGCTCAGTTTTGGTCACTTGAATTTCGAGCATTTGATATTGTCTAGGATTTCGTGCTTAGGATTTGGGATTTGAAGTCCCGTGTGGTTTTGGCTTGT
>Ga0315288_10004875_pt1 | contig 17079 bp, 24 predicted proteins | sample YL17G11_20_MG_FD_203454 | JGI IMG/M metagenome (GOLD analysis project Ga0315288, IMG submission 203454) | Sediment microbial communities from Yellowstone Lake, YNP, Wyoming, USA - YL17G11_20 | ecosystem: Environmental > Aquatic > Freshwater > Lake > Sediment | place: USA: Wyoming | collected... | reverse complement strand
AAAGTAAATTCAAGTTGAACAAACTGACCAATAACAGATGTATAAGCCCTAACCCATACCTTTCCTAGAATGGAAGAATTTGGATTCACGATATCGGTCTCAAGAGACGTGTTAGGATTTTCATCGAGATAGACGTTCATAGTAAAAGTAGTCGTTGAAGCTTCTTCTAAAAATAAATCAACGTTCTGTAATCTTATTTGTTGGCCTTCACTAATAAATGGATTAAACCTCTTAGTTACTACCCTAAAATTGTTTCTAACTGTGATTAATCCACCGCTTGTATAAGCACCAAATGCTGTGGAATCCACATTTATCCAGTTTCCATTAGAATCTAAAGTTTGGATTTTAAAAGTTGTGCTATTTGGAAGAGAAACTCTGTAAATATTCCCATTCAACTGAGTCATACCATTAACATTTTCAATCTTTATGATCTGACCATCTGATAAGTTATGGTTTGTGCTGGTAATCACCGCTGGATTTGCTTGAGTAATATTTGTGATGACCAATGAAGGGTTGTTTGTGATACTTCCTGCATTATAGTTTTTAAAGACAAAACCTTGCTGATTCCCAGCCACAATTTGAGGGAAATCTGATTGGAGTTTACCAGCATTCCATGCAAAAGGAAAATTAGACCATTTAACAGTTCCTAGATTTGTCCACGTAGTATCATTAAAGGCTTGATAAGTTCCAAAACAAGTCAAAGAGTCATTAAAAAACGAATAAGAATGATCAATGTAATTATAAATTAAAACCCTGTTTGGAAATGTAGGATTAGATGATGAATTAGGAAAAGTCCAATAGACTAGTTGTTGCGTATAATCTCTAATTCCATAGACCCTTTTCGGGCCATCATTTCCGTTATGAAAGTCGAAAACTTCATCGGGAATAATCTGATCTATTCTATTAACTCCTGTCGCATCGCATGAAACAATTCCATAGTTACCCACAGAAACAATTCCACTGTCAAATGGAACGATAGAGAAAGTGCTTTCTCCTCCAAGCTCGACATTAACTCTTTCCCAAATGAATGGAAGAGTTTCATTTCCGGTATATCGAAGCTGCCACGTTGATCTTTCAAAGAAAACTATCAGAGTATCTTTATAAAATTCTGCTGAAACGATTTGCTCAGAAGTAGGAGCATCAATAAAACCACCCCTTCCTACTTTATCGCTTCTCCAGGCATCATCATCTTTTCCACCTGTAAATCCAGTTGGAACAGGAAGAACGTTTCCAAGAGGATCTTTGTCTGGATAAGGGGTTCCGTTTTGGCACCAACGTGCTCTTTGAGGATAATTATTAAAAACACCAATGGCTGAACCCTCAGTCGTGTTGAGCATCAATAGACGGTTTCTATAAGAGATCATCAAAAGAGAACCCATCAGAAAGTTAGTAGCATCGACCTTAGGAAGAAAATTAACCCAGCCAGTTCCGTCGTACCATCTAAGACCATCTCCTCTTCCTCCCGTAGGACTAGTTCCAGTATCTTGGAACCCTTTAACCGAATTTGTTGCCCAAAAAGCGCTTAGATAATTAACCGTCCAAAAGAAATTAGAGTTTGAACCAGTCCATGAAAAAGCAGTTCCAGTTGTTTTGAAAAATGAAATATCCTGAAAACTTAATGTTGTATTAGAAAATGAATTAGCTTTTACGGTATCAAAACCAATTAATTGTTCTTGGTTAAGAGTAGTTAATTCTCTTGTTCGAAGACCCATGACAGGATTTTTAGGATAATAATTATAAGTGGCGCTGACCGCTTGATTCCCTACAAAAGCTGGACTTATAACAAGAGAGAAAGCACCAGTGATGTAATTAATCGTCCCCGTATTAAGAGAAGCAGGGCTTGTGGCTAAAACGCCTGTTTGAGAGCCAAAGTCTTTTCCTGTATCTAACCAAGTAATACCGCCGGCTGTTATACTTACAGAGCCAGGTGAAACATCTCCATTTGCCAATGTTCCATTAAAACTAGTCCAGGGAGTAGTTACAGTACCAGCGGCTTCCGCAGTTACCGTAGTGACCAAACGACCCAAAGAGAGAAAACCTTTTCTACGCTGAATCCTTCCACGAAACATATAAGTATCTTCTAAATCTGGATAGGCATCATTGGGAAGAAGCCAAGGCTCCATGTCCCTTTCAAGACCAGTCCTGAGATTAGCTATAAGATACGGTTGAACAGGCATTAGTTTCCTATTGCAAAAAAGGTAATGGCATCTAAGCTTGTACCAGAAAATCTTGGGATGAATCCTGAAGTTGAAGGAAATTGTTTTATTGTAGGTCCTCTTAAATTAGAAACCGCACCACTTTTCACAGGGCTAATTATACAAGTAAAAACAGCATTAGGAAATGTGATAGGAAAATTAACTTGCACATCATCAGTAGGACCATTAGTAAATCCCCATTGAACAATTATTCCTCCAGCAAGATATGCATAACCATTCTGTGCGCCAACTGGATCAACTCCTGTTAACTGAATAGAGCTTGCAGAAGCATCTCTTTTATAAAAAAGTTGTGATAATCCCGCAGTAACCTTTGAAAATAAAGTCATTTGGGAAAGTGCTCCAGCCGGATCTCCGGACTGATTAGGAAATTCAACAAATTTGTGTTTTCCAACATTAGGTTGATTGAAATCCACATGGTTAACCGGAAAGGCAGAACCAATCGCCTGGAAGTTATTTAAAATGTCAGTTTGACTTACTGATATAAGATCGCCTGCAAGAGGAATGCTACTTTGATATGCCATTCTATAAACCTTGTATTAAAGAAATTTATATACGTTTACCTCATCCTAGCATTTTGATACAATAGAGGCAAATAGGAGAAATTAGATGGATTGGATTCAACTTATAGTCATGATGGTTGGTATTTTGGGAACTATTTTGGGAGTAGTTATTCCCCTTCATCTTCAAACTTTAGTAACTCTAAAAGGAATACAAGATGAAATGAAAGATTTTCACGGCAGACTTTGTACTATTGAAGAACGAAATAAGACTAAAATAATCTAGAATCCACCAAATAAATTTCCAAAGGGAAATTGTCCGCCTTGATTATTCTCAGTATAAATTGTAGCTGTCCTTTCGCTCGTCTGTTGAACAATGGTTCTTCTAAGGCAAAGATTCATCTGTTCATCAAGAAGAGGTCTATATTTAGCAATGTTTTCAAAGTCGGCATTATCAGCAAAAATCTTATCAGCTGCTCCATAAGCCAGTAACTGCCACCACTCATTAAGCTGAGGTGATGCCGCTCCTAAAGTATCCGAAGCTAAAAAAGCCGTAGGATATTTATAGGTTTCAAATGAAACCGTATAGGCTTGATCAGGGATCGGATAAAGAATGATCTGATCCTGAAAAAAGACACAAGATTGAGGACGATTAGCTACATAAGGAATATATTGCACGTTAATAGGATTTCCGCTTGGAATAGTAACCGGATTAGCGTTTTTATCAACAAATGTAATTATCGTTAAAGCGCCATTTATATAATTAATTGACCCTCTCGCAAATGTAGGAAAAATACTAGCATCCGTAGGAGCAAACAAATTACCCTGACCATCATCAACTAAACAATAAGATGGAGCAATACCAGAAATAGGATCAGGAGTTCCTTTAGCTGAAACCAAAACATTCCAATTCAAAGAAGCAGCTGGAATATCATTGGCTGTCGTCCAATCCGAATAAGCACCGGGAGGGTTAGGTTTAAAACCTGGAACGATAGGTAAATTTGTTAAAGATTGACCTGTAAAACCAGAAGAAATCCCATCTGCAGTGTAAATCTGGGACTGAAGAAAGTTAAGTTGCGGATTGATTCTAAAGAAATTCTCCCTACTTTGAGTCATATAAGATTGATATCCGGCGATATAAACAGGAGGCATCGCAGTTAAATAAGTTCCTGTGGGAAGATCATATACCGGCGTATTTGCAGTAGTTGTGAATTCATAGTTGTATCTTAATGACTCCATCTTGAGATGCTCAGGCATGTCGTAGACATAGAAAGTATTAATATACTTATCGATTTCTGAGTCTGAAATTTGATTCACTGAAGGACGACCAGTGATTCTTCTCACTTTCGTTCTAATATCGGCTAAAGTGTTAGGTAAAGTAGACATTTTAATGTCCTCCGTATGGAGTTAAGGTGTTCTGTACGGCGTTCTGTAGCGTTGTTGCCACTTCAGCCATTGGTATAACTTGAGGGGATTGAGGGTTCGTCAAAGCGATAAAAGAATCGAAATTAGAGGTATCGCTATTGAGAGAAAAAGTATTCGGTGAAAGCACCGTAATTAGATAAATCTGACCATTAACTTGGGTCATCCCAAATAAACTCGGTGTCGGCTGCATATCGATTCGGACGTAGAGCCCATCTAAGAATCCGTGGGATTGAGACGTCGTCACAACCCCAGGATTAGCATTCGTTATGTTAGTTATTATCTTAGATGTAGGCGACCACGTCGAAATCGTCACGTTAAGCAGCTCCAGAAGCAAATTCTAGAGATTGGAATCCATAACGCTTAATACGCTTTGTAATACCAACAATAGGAACTGGAATACCGCCCTCTTGGTTCGGACCCATTCCCATTTGGCTTTGAGGAGGCATATCCCCCGAATATTTAAAGCCACTGATAGGATAAGAACACGAGCCAATTTGACTGCTTCTTTTCTCATCGCTAAGAGCACCCGCGCTCACATCCGTTCCATTAAGGAATCGTGCAACATATAACGGAATTTCATACTCTTGCTGATCCGTCATAACTTTAGAAAAAGGTTCAAGTCCACCTTCGCCACCGCGTTTTCTCATATCGGCTGGGGTGGGATATTTTTTGTAAGTGATTTTTTGTGAAGCTCCTGGATTTTCAAAACATTGGAAAATCCCCTTCACGAGTCTTCCTTCTTCATCCATAAGTTCTTTTAGCTTTTTATTCGCTAGTTCTTTCATCCCTTTATTAATATGGGGTGTTTCAATAGTAGGGGTTACTGATCCTGCTATGATTAAATCTGATCTTTTTGCCATTCTTTTTTCCTTTTTAAAAAACCCCTCCGAAGAGGGGTCTATGGTTTAGTTACAGAGAAACGCCTTTACGAGCGAACCATTGATACAAGACACCCGTTGTTTGAACGGTTGTTCCAATAGAAACACCAGAGAAAGATGTATTTTTTGTAGCACCATCAAGCAAGTTACCGTAAGCTTGTGTAGAGCTATTGATAGCAGCTTCACCAACTGGGACTACTTGAGCAAAAGTCACGCCCGTAGCAGCATCCGCTGATGTTGGGAATGCAAATGCAGAGAAACCAGTACTATCAATGTTTACAGTGATAGTATTAGTTGAACCTGTTGTTACAGCTGTGATCGTTCCAAGAAGACCGTTAATTTCTGTCATTCCAAAAGCAGCAGGAACCACGATTCTAACAGCCTGACCGACGGTATAACCGTGGGAAACAGACATAGTAATCACAGCACTAGCAGCTAGAGTAATAGCAGTAATAAAACGAGCTTTAGGATAGTATCTATCAGCAGCGTTGACAATACGGTATGATCCTGATGTAGAATCAGCAGCAAAACCGGAGTTGTCCAAATATCGAAGTTGGAAGCTTGTAGAAGCAATGACTGTTCCTACAGTAAAGTCCATCCCTGATACTTGAAGCATACCTACGTTATTGATAAGTCGAACAACGGAAACGTTACTAACCAAATTGGTAGTTGTTCCCGTACTTACCACAGCAGGATTTGCACGGTTAATGTCTGTTCCGCTTGTAGCTACTAATGGACCATTGAGAAGAGATGCGCTATCGGAGATGAAAGTAAAACCACCAGTAGTAGTTGTAACTTCCAAACCGTTAGTAGCGGCACCGCTTGTCTTAGGTGTATAATAACCTGAGGCAGCAGCCATTGACGAAGTTCCTTGTGCTCTCATTACATTGGTATTAGCTGCAGTTGAGCCAATATCAGTAATGTTGATCATTTCAAAACTTTGATATCCAGAAGGAAGACTAATTTGTTTAGTATTTCCGTCTGAGGTAAATGTACCACTTAAAATTCCATGAAGAGGTGTACTCATTTTTTTATCTCCTTACGCTAAAGTACAACGTAGGTTAAATACCCACGTATCGTTTATGATTCTTGGGACTTCAGCAAATTTGTAACCAACAGAGGCGTTGAGAGCCAATGGTGAATCATAAATAGGTGGACGGTAGATAAATTGTGATGAATAACCATCTTGTTCAATCGCAGCAAAAGCTTCGCGACCAGCAACAAAGTTGTTGTAAACAGTAGCACCGAGCAATGAAGCATTGGCAGTTGTAGAGCCTACGCTAGAGAGCAAGAAGCGGATGTTAGCAACAGTACCCCACTCGGCATCGAGTGTGTCTTGTTGGTTAGGATAGTTCCATTTTTGGATGAAACCTTGAACGTTGTCCAATTGACCAATCATATCAGTACTTCCAAGACCGAAATAAGCATCACGAACTGGGCTTGTCCCGAATTTGTTTTCGCCTTCGATACCTGTCATGAACGAATAAGCATTGTTCCCACGTAGAGTTCTCACGACGATATCAATATCTGTTCGTGTGACTTCAGTTGGGTTATCTCCGTTAGCACCAGCCGTACAGTTAATAAATGAAGCAGTTGATGCGAGCATATCTCTCATCAATTGGTCTTCAGTTTGACGAAGTGAAACGCCGAGACGTTGTGTAGCTTCGTTAAGAACTGGGTCTTGGTTTTGAAGTGTCACTTGCTCATTGAGCAAAATGTATGTTCCATAGAAGTCCATCTGCGCGTCAATGTTGATAGCAGTCAGGTTCTGTGGTGGTGGCGTAATTCCAGAATTCCCAAGGGGAACTGGAGCTGTAGCCAGCGGATTATAACGTCTCATTCTCAGAGTCGTACCGCCGTTTCTTGGCATAGCCTTAAGATCCGCAGGGATCTTATGGATCATGTAAGGAACTGCGACGCTCAAAAGTTTAAACGAGAACGATTGCTGCACTGGTGCAGGCAATGTACTAGTTGTCGTAATCGACATGTTTTGATTCCTTGTTTAGGAACCAGACCTATGCACGCTTGATAGCTTCTTTCATCTCTTTGCGTAAAGAAGCCTTCAGCTCTGGAGTCAGACCATTTTCAAACATGTGGGCGTTGCCTATAGCGCTTTGCTTAGTGACAGCATTAACAGACACAGGTTTTTGGCTATTTTTAGCAGCCCTTTCTTTTTCTTTAGTCGCAGTATTTGCCACAACTTCCCCTTCTGTAACGCCAGCTTTCTTCAATAACTTATAGACCGCTATCCCCTGTTTAAAAGGATCTGGATAGAAGCTCAAGGATTCTGCAAGTTCTGGTTCGTTTTCTTTTAAAATTTCTATATTTTCTTTAGTAACTACCTGAGAAAAGTCAGGGTATTTAAGTTGAAGTCTTTCATCGACAGTTGAGGCGACATATTCCTTGATAGCTTGAGCCGCTATTTCTTTGGCTAATTTTCCGGTAGCTTTTTTATGCTGACCGTATGTGATGATATCTTCATCGCCAAGTTTAGAGAGCTCGTCTTCTTCAGGCTTAGGAGCCGATTGTCTTTTGATTAACTCGTCTTGTTCCCTTACTCTTGATTCAAGTTCTTGCATTTTGCGTCGGGCTTCTTTCCAATTGCGGTCTTGGTCATCTTGTGACTTCTTCGCAAAGGCTTGGGCCTTCTGCACTTCTTGCACATCTTGGGACTCTTCAGCTGGAGCGGCAGCTTGAGCAACTTCTTGCTCTACGCTCTCTTCGATTTCGTCTGACATATGCTTCCTTTTGGTATAGCGAGTACCTTTACGCCTATAAGTTAATGTGTCGAAATTAGAGCGAAAAATCGACATATGGATCAGATATGTTGATTTCATCGATAGATTCGACCATCACAGTTGAAACCCTTTAACGCAGGGATACGAGCGACTGGGTAGTCCCGGTCCATATCAACTTATAATTTGAATCTGAATGATAGTAGGTTATTTTGTCAAATATTTTTTATGAATAGGAAACAAATAAGGATTGTTAGAAACTACGACTGTAGCGAAAAAATGGAGATTGAATGAAGTGGACTAATATAATTGAAGCTCTTCCAGAGAACGGAAGCATTGTTTATGCAAGAATAGAGGGCAAACCTAACCTACTCTGCAAATTCAAGAACGATTCATTCGGGCTTGGAGACGATGATTTTAATGTAGTAAGCTGGAGATATGCAATTCCCCTCTTAGTACCTAATCAAGAATACCATTGTTATAGTCCTCAATCCACTTTACATATTGTGGATCATAGACTTGCTTATTCTTCAGGACAGTTACAGAGTCTTGGAACGTAGGAAGAGTCCAAAGATAGTTAATTTCGCTTTGAGGTCTATTAACTTCATATAGATCGAAATCGGAATTAGGTCTTTCTTCACGGGCTATCTTAGCTTTAGGCTTAAAAGGGAAAGTAAAGAAACGTTGACTAAGAACATTTTGGGCATTACCCATTAAAGTCTCTTTCTTCCTCTCCACTAGCACATAAAAGACAGGAGGGTAGTTCTTAGCTTGGCAACCCTCATCAACCGCAGCCATCAGCTTTTCGTAGTATTTGCCCGTCATAGCCTCGATCGTCTCTTCCACCGTCTGCATATGCTGAGTTTTGCTCATAATATCGTAGACGGCTTGACCTACCTTCGAAGGATTTTTCTTAACCTTGTCTCTAGAAGTGATGAGCTGCTTTTCGTATTTTTTTAATGGGTTCATATCCGCAACATATCAATTGATATTTTATTTGTCAGCATTTTCTATAGAAACCCATTTTATGAGTTCTGGATCGTTATAGGGCGAGTCCGGACGAGGAGGTGGAGTGGGCGGAGGATTTGACTTATGATTATAATAATAATAAGCGATAGCGGCAGCGGCAATTACACCTGCTTTTTTCCAAGTTATATTAGGAAAATGAGCATATACATCAGCAATGAATTTATCCTGTAAAAAAAAAGTCGCCCCAAGTTTTAGGTGGAGCTGGAGGAGGAGGTGGAGTCATTTCCTCCGTCTTTTTAATTGCTTCAATTAGCGGAATATCTTTCGGTATTTCGTCCTTTTTCTCTTCAATTACCGGTTCAACGATAACTGGTAACTTCTCAGGAATTGCAATTAATTGAGGAATTAAATCTAATTTAACAGACTTAGGTTTAACTGGTTGTGAAATGAAATAGAATTCCCGTGATTTCCTAATTGCTTGCATTTTCCGTGATTTAGGACCGCCGAAATGATATCCAATTGAAAAACAAATACCGCTATTATCTGGTCGGTAATACGGTGAAACATCTAATTCAATTACATTTGTAAGGAATACCGAAGCACGCCCTTTTGCGCCCCATTTGTCTATGGAGTGATCGAAAAATGGGTAAATCCCAAATTCGTATTTAGATGACGGTTTATAGGTAATTCCGAATTCCGAAATCTGAGGAAATTTAATTAACTCATAATTCGATTTAAATTCAGAAAATAGAGGCTTGTAGTGGTTGAGGCTGAACTGCAATCTTGAGTAAAAGAATTCAAAACCGTAATTCAATTGGTGTCCGAAATACCCCGAATTGTTATTCGCAGCATAGAACAAATTGAATCCAATACCGTATTTGCCAAAGAATTGCCGAGCTCCAATACCAGTTTCAATATGATGGGATTTATCCAAATACGGTTTGTAGACCATATCAAATAGATAAACCTGATCTTGGAGAGTTTGATAGCTAATTTGATGCTCTAATTTCAAATGAGAGTAATCAAATTTATTGGGAGTGACGTTGATATTACAACTCGTGTGATTATCAACGCCAAATAGTGAAGATGCTAATAAAGCAAATGGAATTAAAACTACAAACAAACGCATAACTCCTCCTTATTATATTATTATAGGAGTCAAAAACTACTTTTTCTTAAAACCTTTCAAAGTCTTTGCTAAGCGAGCTTTCTTGCCCACAACGCCTTTTTTCTTTGCAGCGGCATTTAATTTCTTAGCAGGTATTTTCTTTTTCGCAGGAACGCCCAAAGCTTTATGTAATGAACCTGGTTTCTTTATGGCTCCGGCAATCCAATTCTTAGCCATTATCGACCCTTCGAGCTTTTACGCACGTTTGATTTTTTGCTTTTTAAAAGAACCTTTTCCTGCTTCATATGCTTCTCTAATTTCTTAGGAGAATAAGACGCATATTCTTTCATGTGGTCGGCTGACATTTTATTTTTCATATTAATACCTATTAATGTTGTAAAAAAGGAGCTTTGGCTTTTACTTTATCAAGCTTTTCGCCAGCTACCACTTTAACACCTTTTGCTTTCAAGACTTGCTGAGCAATCTTAGAAGCTTTTCCCTTCGGCCGAATCATTACCATGATTATCTATTCTCATCGACGTCTGAAATTTCATCTATGCTAGCTACGGGACTATTTCTAATTCCGCCACGCATATCCCATTTGCCCGACAAAGGCATAAACATAGGTTCTACCGGAAGATTAGCAAAACTCCCGTGCCCCATAGGTGTCTTTGGAGCATGCTGTTTAAAATCATAATTCGCATTGTGCCCATGAGTACCTTTAACTTTCTTAGCCATAAGGCCTCTTAATGTTGGTTAGACATTCTAGAACGAGCTCTTTTGTGAGCAACTCCATTAACACGATCAATCTCTTTCATCGTATCATCTAAATTGCTTGGTCCAAATTGATTAGACTTTGGATATGAATCCATTTTTACTTCTTTAGGCATGTTGGCATTTTGGCCTTTTCCCCAAGCTTTGCCTTCTTTCTCTGAACTTCCGTGCATACTAGCTTTTGCCATATTAATCTCTCCTAGAGGTTGGCTTTCTAAATGTTACTTTACACTTAATGGATTGTTTATTCAAATATTTTTTATTGATTTAGTGCCGAAGGGTTAGGTTGTGGCATCACCGCAGCAGCATTTTGAATCCCCTTTTGCTCGTTTTCTTTGATCATCTTGACAACTGCCATCGCTTTTTGAATATGATCTAAGTCAATTCCTTGTAATTCTCGTGCAGCTTTAGCGAGATCAAGTGCTCCAAGATTTCTATCTTTTTCCGCTTGAGCCAATCTCTCGACTGCAAGCGCTCTATTTTCATGAATTCTTGATGCTCTTTCGACCCCCAGCCCCTCGTTAGCCATAGCTCTTGCTTTGAGATCTTCGATCTGCGCCTTGAGAACTTCGATTTGGACTTGTTGCTGTTGCGCTTGCATTTGTGATTGTTGCATTTCACTTTGTGTAAGGGCATTAATTAGTTCCTCTTTATTTTGTAAAGTAGAAGACTTAACTAAGATTTCAGAAGGAACAGGAACACCCATTTCTCTTAAATTGAGTAATTGGGCAAATTGCATTTGACGTTGCGTTGAGGTATTTAATCCATCCTCAACAACAGCCTTATATTTACCAAAAGCTCTATTGTAGAATTGAGGAGATGGCTCGGCACCAATTACCCGTTGAACTTTACCTGGAGTCCAATTAGCCTGAATTAAATCAATTCGAATATCACCCAGCATCTTTTGAGATTCATCAAGATTATCAAATAGTATTTGGAGAGTCGTAAGACCAGCCCCCTGACGAAGCATCCCTAAAATACCCGCTTTGTCATCTGTCGCAGAGCCCAATAATTCCTCATTAACACCAGATATTTGGCTAATTTCCTGACCAAGTAATTCAGATAATTGAATCATCGATGGAGGAATTTGAGGAGGCATTATCTGCTCAACATCTGACATTTGAGCATTAGATTTAAGAGCAAGACCACGACCTTGACCCTGAAGGAAGACATCTTTTGGATTAACAAGAGAATTCTCTTTGTATTTAAATCCCGATGTAATTTGAGATTCTAATATATCCAGTTCAATAACTCGTCTTCGGTTATAAAGGTACTGCGAGTCGCGGAGTCCTCGGACAACTCCTTGGACTCTGAGGGGGAAGGTGGACATCTGCGGTTCATAGTAGGCCCAGACAGGCACGAAGGGATAACGATCAATCCCAAGAGGGTTAGGACCATGATACATAACTTTACCTTGGACCACAATTGCAAGCTTAGTCGTCTGGATTTCCTGCTCCAACGTATGAATTTGAGGGTATAATCGTAAAAAGTCTTTGAGATCCTCATCTTGTCCTCTCCATTCAGTCGTCTCGCCCGTTTGCACATCGCAAAGCAGTTTTTGTTTTCTTGTATCTAAATACCAAAATTCATCGTAAATAAGTAAATCCTGCATCCCATAATTATAAGATTCAGGCATGAATTGGAATTTACCATCCCTATTTCCCCACCCACGCATATTGACAATTTCATCTGCTCGACCAGGCAATAGGGAATTAACTTGATTTCGGGATAAATACTTTCTTGTCCATACAGAATTGCAGTCGGACATATCTTTTTTCTTGAAATAGGGATCAATTAAATAGCCATTATAAGCTACGTTATCCACCATGACATCGCCATTTACTGGATCATTTCTGTAATCCATCCAGACCGACATTAAATTCATTCCAGTCGTAATTGCCCCTTCAAATGCCTCAGAAATTGTCTCAAGAATATGACCCTTTTGATCCATCCACATCAGGATCTTGCTGAATTGATCAGCAGTAATTTGATCCGAATCCTCAATAGGAGTTACAATTGTAGATTTGCGATGCTGACGCTGATGCCCCGTTATCATATTTATAATTCGTCTAATTCGATTGAAATTGAATTGACGACGCCGAAAAGCAGGCAAGTTACCATAAATATCATTCCAAAGAGTTTGATCTCCCACCTTGAAACGCACATCGGTATCCGCTTCAGACCAGAAGCTCTGATTTATTTGAATGTATTTAGCATACGTATAATCCATCTGCTTTAAAACGCTGTGATCTTGATCGGTATAATAAGAATCGGAGAGTTGAGGGAAAAGAGTCATGGATCTTCCAACTTTGTTGATTTAAACTATTTTCTTTACATTAAAGGATATAGAATTTCTTTTCAAATAATGAAGGAAAAAGGTAGAAGTTTATGTTATGCACACGAAAATCAACGTACGGTTTATTACAATACTCATAGGTTTTATTATGAGCTATATACTAATTCATGAGATTTGGTGTGAGGTTTATAATATACGGATTCAGTTAGATGAGATTAGAAAGGAGATTAAGCAATGAGTGGTGAATGTGAACTATGTGGAGAAAGTGGATTTGATTGCATCTGCGATAAAATCGAAAAGCATTCAATAATGACAGAAAAAAGAAGGGAAATCATCAAGAAGAAATTAGCTGAGATGTTTAAAACTGGTAACCCTGGCCCTGTGGATTCTGAAATTGAGCAGGAAGATCAGGACCCAACATCTTAGCCTCTCTCCATCTTCGCTCTAAATCTTGAGGACTTGTTGGGATATCATCCTTGCCGAAGAAGTGAGTCATTAAAGCATAGCGTAGGGCATCAAGCGCATGGTCATTTTCCTTCTTCGGTTTCTCAACCCCCATCTTCGCGGCCTTCTCATCCCACACATAAGATTGGAATTCCTTAATTAAATTAGTGCATTTACGGCAAATCTTGAAAGATTCCTCATTTAATTTCATGCCGACAAATCCAATTCCATTGTTCACGTCATTGTTCGCATCCGTAATTCCATCAACCCCACGTCTACTTAGCTCAACTTTAAAAGAAGCAGCTGAAGGATCTATATAAATAGCCTCAATTTTCTTTCCTTCAATAAATTTCTGCAGATCATCAGCTAATTCCCCATCTGTCTTTTGTCTTTGTTTGACACGTGAATTGTAATAAAATTCATCTTCAACCCAAAGATTAGGAGAACGGTGCGGATTATACCCAATAAGAACAAAAGCACAAGGATTGATAGTGCCAAAATCCACCCCAACAATATAATAGGAAGCGCTAGAACGAGGATAATCAATAACATGCACTTTTTCATCAAAGAACTCATAAACAGCTCCTTCAGCTTGTACCCACTCCCCTAATATATAGCGTCTATGCCAGAGCCCTTTATACTGACGTTTCAGGTAATCTTTGTAATCTTTTGTGATAAATGGATTGTCATCCATTAGAAATTGCCACGACCTGACGTCGGGATTATCAATTAGGTAATCTTTGCGAAACCAGTGATACGGTGAGTCCGGATTGGTAGTGCAAAATAACTTTGCATTCGGAATACGCAATCGCGACTGGAGCATTTTGAAAGCGGACTCGGGTATGAGTGTCGCCTCATCAACGTATGCTCCAGCAAAAGTTGTTCCTCTAATCTTTTGCTCTGCTCTTTCATCTGCACATCCTATTACGTGAACTAATTTATCTTTGAAATAGACCTCGCGTTTACCAGAGAAATAGCGCACATGACGGCCCAATACATCTTCGAGAATTGGCATTAAATTACGTTTAAATGTGTCGTATGTCTTGGTAATTATGGCATATGGACCATCAGGTCCGATGTCAGTTTCCTCATGAAATCTCCATAGAGAAGCGTAGGTTTTTCCGGAGCTAACGGCTCCTTCCCAAATATTAATTGGAGCAATTGATTCGTTAATTGAAATGATTTGTTTCTCGGAGAAATAGTCGCTGAGAGGTGTGGCCATACCTCACAGATAAATGAAATAGGATTAATTAGGAATTAAATTGTAATTCAAATAGGAAAGGAGGGAGGGCCACCTAAAGGTCTCATAGAGCGCAAGCCCATCCCTCACAATTAAATCTAATTCAATTAGGTAATTCGGGAGGATGAGGCAAATGCATCCAATGAGTTGGATATTCTATATGACCTTGATAACTTTCCCAGTCATCTAAACCCTTTTGATTTCCCCAATACCACATGAAATCAATTACATCTGCATTAGAATTCTTTTGATACCCAATCAACATTTGGGCAATAGGAGGCTTTTGATCTTCGACCTTAATCCATTTCATTTGCATCCCTATAAACTAGATAACGAGGAGGAATTAATTTCAGGAAATCCTCCACTTCTTTCATGCAGCCTTCGCATAATTCCCAGTCATCAATCTCAATTAAAGTGCTATTTAATTGCTCGCATTTAGGGCAATTCTCAATCATTTAAAATCCAGGTCTATGGTAACGATGTTAGGCTTTCTCTGAGATTTGAATAGCTCATCTAATTCCTTATTAGATTTAATTCCTATTTCCTTAGCGCAATCCTCACAGAGATCGTAATCCTCAAAGAAGATTACACCCTTATTTAATTCATCGCATTTAACACATGGTCTCATTGAATTACCTTCAAATGCCTATTTGAAATGCTAATTAATGCGGAGCATCCTCCTATGAGGATAAGAATTGAAATAGGAATAATTACCACAATTAATAGGAATTTCATTCGACCCACTCCATGTGAACACGTACGCTAATATCATCGGGAATTGTTTTAAATTCAAGTTTTGCTTCGGTTACCATCTTTCGGAGAATAGGACAATCTTGGCTAATTCGGAATTCTTCGTAGCAATTAAATTGCTTGCGAAATGTGGCATCTTCGGATTTAAGGATTACAGTGACTTCGGATTGCATTAAATACCCATTCCTAATTGAATATCCAAATCGACCATTTTCACAAGTTTATCGCAATAAGGGCACGAGACCATTCGAGGAAGGTTTTTATATAAATAGCAAATTGGTTTTGCGCATTCGGGACAGTCGGACGTAAAGAACTTTCTTGACATAGACTCAAATTTGTTACTTAGATTTTGATTTGTCATAATGCTTCACTTTCTCAGGATTGCGAGATCTAATTTCTTCCAAAATCTTATCGGCCGAGCATTTAACTGCTTGTTCGACAAGGTCCTTATCCCAGCTATATTTATTACGCATGCAGGTCTTCCAGACCTCTGGTGAGCCATTCTTATAACGGCCTTGCATAAGCTTTCTTCCCTCTTCCTCATACCACTTCATCCCATCGTTTATAGCTACTTCCATCAAGATAGGGTTGAACTCTGTAGGGTTTTCTTCAATATATTTCTCAATTGTTTGGTAACAAAGATATTTAGAAATGTCGGTGGCATGCTTATAACTCCAGCTTTTTTTAGAATAGCCAGCGGCGAGATGATCGCAATACTGCTTATAAGCATCTTGTCGATGATCTGGCTCTTTTAGCTTCGTGCCGTATTTATTACCGATTGGAGCTGGTTTGCCCATATCCTCTGACTTTTGTTAATTGTTTCGCTTTTGGGATTTAGCTGATCCCGGGATGTTTTAAGCAATAGACTTACGATAGTTGTGAAACTTGGTCTAGAGTATATAATCTCGTTCAATTTATTCATAGCTATGTAAGAACAGTTATAGATTAATGCTCTTTGTTTTTGGCTCATATACACCATATATAGAATTAAAAGAATTTTTATGTCTAGCGTTAATCCTACGTGCTATGTAGAATGTAGGGACTTAACAAGAGGTTGTGTGTATGAATATTAGTTTGGTTCTATCTGGTTTTGAAAAGATTCGTAAAAAGTGGGTGAAGATCTCCCATATCAATTGGATTTATATTCCAGTTTTTTATTTCATTAGTAGTTTTGCTCTTGCTGTTTTTTTTGATTTCGAAAAAGAAATTAAGGATGTTTTTATTTTTTACTCATGGATTTTAATCACTCGTATTATTTTTTTTGTTTTTGTTTATTATTTTTCTTTTATAAAACACGGCCATCGATTTTTAAAGTTCTTTTTGTATTTTAGTATGATATCTACAGCTCTCAGCTTGAAAAAATCCATTTTTGAACCTTTTCAGGCAGCTGATATGATATTAATACCTTTGACCATTATAGAATTGATTTTTTATGTCTGGTGGGTTGTTTTAAGTTTTAAATTAATAGACGTGAACAAAACAATTAAAGGAGATACCAATGGAAAATAACTTTATTACTAAAAAAGAAGAGAAATTACGTAAGTCATGGTTTAGAGTCAGCTTTTTTAATTGGATTGTTTTGCCTTTGGCTTTTGGTTTTTTTATATCGCTTTTATTCATTTCACTTAATCGTATAGATTTGTTTTCTGTTTATTTGCCTTCAATTTTAGGATTAACTACGATTGGTGCAGTAATCTTTCTTCTTCTTTATCTTTGTGCATATCGTGACTATGCATCCAAACTTTTG
>Ga0315288_10004874_pt1 | contig 17081 bp, 32 predicted proteins | sample YL17G11_20_MG_FD_203454 | JGI IMG/M metagenome (GOLD analysis project Ga0315288, IMG submission 203454) | Sediment microbial communities from Yellowstone Lake, YNP, Wyoming, USA - YL17G11_20 | ecosystem: Environmental > Aquatic > Freshwater > Lake > Sediment | place: USA: Wyoming | collected... | reverse complement strand
CGACACAGCTGTGCCGTCCGGAAGAGTGCCGTACACATCAGGGGAAATCGAATCGTTGAACGCCAGAAAACGCGGGAGGAAAGGCGCTCCACTTGTTCCCGAGCTAAGGACGGCATTCCCGCTGCCATCGAGCTCGAACCACTGCCCCTTTCGAATGGTCTGTGAGGCCGCAATCGGAACAGACTTGCGGAAGACCATTTCGAGAGGGCTAGTGATGTTTAGATTCACCTGCTTAGCCATTCTCTCTAACTCCTGTCATCTTGTGCCGAGCAAGAAGGAAACCAAAGGATCCGCCTCAGAGTAGAACGAGTCTCCTTTGATTGACCCTACCTTCTCGACGTCCTGTGACCTGAGGAGCTCCTCAACCTGGGGTTTGCTAAGGCTACATACCTCGGCAAACTTTTCCAGGGCATCCCCAGGATCCGTTTCGCCATCAGCGACCATCCGCAACACTACTTGCGCGGATTCGAGCTGCTTTGTGAGGCCCTGTGCGAAGCTGGCGGTCTTCTCCAGGTCCCCCATCTTGGTACGCAGCATCTTGTTTTCCGCCTCCAGCTGCCTGATGGCACCGGCAGCCTTGGCCATTAGTAGTTTGTCCTTGGGATCCATGTTATCTCCCACACTAATTCGTTTGGTTTGCAGGCCCAGGGACATTTGTGTCTTGTTCATGGCTGTCCTTGAGCCTCTTGAACAAAGTGCGGTTCTTATCTACTTTGAGTTTCTCAATCGTCCTTACGCCTGTTCCTTCGGTGATTTCTCCGACGGTCCCAGGCTCCTTGCCTTCATTGGCTATGCCTCCGCCAATCTGTCCCTCTTTCACGATTGAGCAGGAGAGCTTCTCGAGGTAGGGCTTAGCTTTTGGATCATTGACGGTGTCCAAGATCACAGCCATTGCCAGTTTGTGAAAACGCTCTGGATCTGAAGATTCGGCATTCATTTTGGCCGAGGTCTCCAGGGCTTCAGCGAGTTTCCCGTACTGGCTCTTCTCGTTGAGAGAAACGCTCTTAGGCTCGGTTGTCTTGGACTCATCAAGCACAGCCTTAAGAAGCTCATCCACAGTGAAGCTCATTTCTGGGCCTCCTTCATTTCCTGCGCTCTTATGCGAGCGAGAGACACCAGATCGCTAACCTTTGTCGCATTAGCCTCTTGCTCTCTCACCTGTTCTTCATATTTACGTCTGTCGATAAGCTTTTGAAGCCTGGTGCCAGCGCCAAAAGCGATGCCGCCAACACCGACTGGTATCCCAGCCTGTATTAGTTTTCTCGCTAGTTCAGATTGCGCAGGCATCTCAATCCTCAAAAGTGGTCCTGGGTCCGCCATCACGACGGACCCAGGATTGCACTAATTACTCTTTCTCGACTGCCGCAGCGAGCTTCTCAGAGAGAGTCTGGGGAGCTTCCTCAGCAGCCTCTTCTGTCTCTTCGGTCTCTTCGGTCTCTTCGACCTCTTTGACCTCTTCCTCGCCGTTAGCAGCCATCTTGGCCAGTTCATCGGCCATGGCGCGAGCCATCAGGCGACCAGCTGCCTCGATCTCGTCAGCAGCTGTCTTTTCCTGAGTCTCGTACTCGGAGTACTCGTCTACGATCTGCGCGGCACTAGCCAGCTTGTACAGGTCGTGATCGAACTCCAGGCCCTCTGACTCGAACACCGAAACAACCTGAGCAACCTTCTCGGCGTCCTCTTCGGACATCGCTTCGATGGCCTTCTCGAGAGCTACGTCAGCGGCTTCTTTGGTCATCCCATTGGCCTCGGCAACAGCCTCAGCCTCAGGAGCGCCAAACCGCTCGTTGTACAGTTCAGCAAGGCTCATTCTCTTCCTCCTTAGCTGACGCCGTTAGGCGTTTGTCTCGGTCGCGGGCGCCGGGACGGGCTTGACCTTGCGGGCGGTCGCGAGGATCTTCTTCACGACGCTCTGCATGGCCACGTCCTTGGTGGGGGTCTCAGGGCGATTCTTGGACTCAATCGCTGCCTTGACCTTAGCCAGCACCTTTGAACCTTCCTGAGGTGTAGAAGCGTCAGCCTGCTGCTGGACCTTCTTCCCACCGCCCATTTCCCAACCAGAACCGAGCTTCTGGACTTCCTCGATGAAGCCACGCGCCATGAAACGACCCAGAACGGTGGCTTCCTCAGCCAGCTTCTCGGCCTCGGCGTGCTTCTCGCCCTCTTCCAGCTCGGAAACGGCAGCCTCTGCCTCCTCTGGAGTCAGATTGAGCTCCTTGGCAACCTGAGCGACGATGTCGTCGTCAGAGCCAGCAACCGCTGCTGTCTTCTCGGGCTCGGAAGGAGCAGTGGAGTCCTCAAGCATCTGCGTGAGGATTTCACTTACTGTCGGCATCCTTCGTCTCCTTCATCTCAAACAAACCTTCTCGCACCAGCGTACGCCCCAAGGGCGCCTACAGTTCCAAGGACACCAGGGTGCTTTTCAGCAAACCTTTGCGCGACGTTCTTCTCCTTCCCGCTACGCTGCAAGTGAGCAGAGTAGACGTAGGGAGCAAAAAGTCCCGCGCCCGCCAGGGCGGCTCGATGAACTGCTCCTGAGGTCTTGGTCATAGCATGGAACATTTCCTCTGACGAAGCGGTGCGCCCCTCCGCGAGCAAATGTGCATGCTTCACTATCGTACGACGAGAAATCGCTTCATCCCAATTCATTAGGTTTTGGCGGTACTGATCGTAGAGCGTGACAATTGTCACGTTGCTTGGTATTCCCGCCATCTTGATCATTGGTCTGTTCTTAAGGTCACTATCACGGATCGTGATCCAAGGAGCCAAGGCGGACCTCTCTGCCATGAAAGGCAGAAGCAGCTCAACGGCTGCTGTCTTAATGGCTCCCTCGTCCACTATGGGCATCATGTCTTTGACTGATTCCCCATGCTGCATTTTGATTGCGACTATTCTGGTAAACTCCCCAACCTTCGCAATCATCCCGCAACCAGCCATGGAAGACAGGATTTGATGCAGAGGGAATGCACTAAGCTTCTCAAGGGTCTCGCGAGCCAGATCCTTTTCTGTTTTCGAAATCAGGTGTGCTCTGTCGCCGAGGCCCTTGAGCTGCTTAATTTTCGCTCTGTCTGCATCATCACTAAGATCTTTCGACACGGTCACCGCTGGAACGTGCTTGGTGATTTCACCTTCTTTCTTTTCCGCAGCCATCTTGGCTTGCGCTACCTTGACTCTCTCGGCAATGATGGCACTGGGTACGCTTCGGTGACCGAATGAGTAAGCGCCACACCCGGTGTCATCATCCCTTAAGGGAGCCTTGGATGATGTATGCGCTGACGCGACTTTCATCAACGTCATCGCGGTCCTATCAGCAGGAATCAGCACTCTGCTGATATCGAAGAATCTAGGCATCGTATTAATGGCGTAAACCTTGTGGCCATTGGACCAGGTGTCATTCATGGCAGTCTTAAGGTGCTCGCAATATTCATCTACCTTTTTGGATCTCTGGTGACATACCGAACACTCGTCCCAGGGAACTTTCGTTCCCATCGACCACACCACAGATCCATTCTTATCGATGTCATTGACGATGTCAGGCGCCTTCTGCTTGTTGACTGCTAGGATCAGAAGAACGCGATGCATGTCCTTGTCGTAGATTGGCAGATCGACTTTGCCAAATGAGTTTTCTGGATCCTTGTTGACGTGATGCTTGAAGATGTGCGCTGACAAGAAAGTTTTATAGCGTGGGAGAGGGACCCCAGAGTAGGGTGTCGGGTTCCTGCCAGCTTCCATTGGGGTCTGGATGCCGAGGAGATCCTTCTCAAAGAAGGCGTCACCGTTCACATTACTACCCCAGAAGTCCGCTGCTCCCAACGCTACTACGAGTAAGTACAGGAACTGTGGGTCTGGTTCCAGACGCTCGAGGTAATCCTTGACTTCCGCAGGTAGACTGCCAGCAGTTTTCTCAAAGACTGACGCGCTCATCCTAGGGATGATGCGCGTGTTCGGTTTCCCGAACTCATCGAAGGCTGGAACTTCGAGCAGTTTGTCCATCGACATCACTGAAACCCAGTTCTTCTGAACGAGTAATCCATCTGCCCAGGATGGGTAACTGCCTTAGGCGTGCTTGGGATGACTGCAGGTGCAACCGAAGCTACGTTTAAGGCAGTCCCCAATCCTGGCTTCCAACCTTTAGTGGCAGCTTTAGCAGTGTTGGCAACAACTCCTTGAGCAGCTTTTCTAGCGCCTAGGCCAGCTATCCAGGATCCAGCAGCTCGGAGTCCAGCCATGACTAACGGAGCTGCTGCCGTCTTATCCTGGCAGCGGAACTTGGCGTAGGCGCGTAGATCCATCTCTAGTCGTTCTTGGTAGCTCTGCCCAGGGCAACGCCGCCAGCGCCAGCAGCCGCTGTTCCACCCATGCCGATCAAGGAAGCTTTCTCAGCGCTACTTAGGTTTGTCCAGGCTTTCCCGATGCTACCCTTGCTACCTTTGCCCTTGGCCGTAACGCCGCCCCACATCTTCTTCAGGGAGCTGCCAAAGGGCTTGAACATCGAAGCCGCAGCCGAGGTCTTCTCGGCTTCAGGAGCGGACTTCTTGCTTGCGCGACCGCCAGCGAAACCAGCAGCGCCACCTACGCCAGCCGCGATGCCCAGGGAGGTCTTGGGGCTCTTCTTGGCCCAGGCCGTGGCAGCCTCGTAACCAGACTGGACTTTCTTGCCAGCTTTCTTGGCAACGGCCTTGGTCTTAGCAGCAACAGCCTTGGCAGGCTTCTTGACCTTGGTCAGAACTTTCTTGCCGACTTTCTTGGCGCCAGCAATGATACCCTTGACGCTGGCTGCATCCTTCTCCAGATCCTCTTCTGTGCACTGCGCCACGTACGCCCTAGCGAAATCCTGCAGATTCATCTCTCTCTCCTTCAACCAGGCCATTCAAGGCCCTTCACTATGACCAAGGCGCACAGGCCTGGTCGAATCCTTATTGTTTCTTCAGGCCAGCACTGGCCTGATCTTGACGCCTGAACAAACTAGGCTGTTCCCTGCTGAAGACATCGCCGTATTGCTTTGTGCTCGGGACCTTCGTTTTGTGCATCCTTTCAACGGCCTTCATATACTGAGCGCTCTCAGCTGCGAAAGGCTTTGCTGCAACTGGAGCTGCCTTTGCGCCCACAAGACTCTTTACGCCGCCCCAAGCCTTAGATGTTAAGCCCTTCAATGACCCTAGGATGGCAGCCTGTTTGGCAAACTCTTCGTCGTAACCGAGTTTGATGAGTTCATCGACAAAGGCATCAGTGAAGATCTGCTCAGCAGTCTTCTCCATCTGTCCAGCTTGGGTGCGCTCAGCCAGCTTTTCGAGCAACGAGCTCATGCCTATCCTCTCCCCACAGGAAGTTAGTGGTCACGATCTCTTCGTACTTGGCTGGGTAGTCCTGAGATTCAATCTCTTCATCAGGCCTAGCCAGACGGTATGGATCAACCAGGTTCTGCTTAAGAGTAGCCCTGAGATTCTCAGCTGAATTCTTGGGAGCTGACTTAGTAACCTGATTATTGATCCTTGTCTTGATTTTGGTTGGTATTGAAAGCAAAGACTTGATTAGCTGAACGATTATCTTCGTATCGCCCGCTATGCGTATCTGCCCACCCTCCAATGTAACATCAGCAGCCTTTACAGGCTGGGTGGCGAGACGAGAGCGGACGATGACGAGATTCATGGCTTCTTAGCTTTATGCGGCTGGACATCTTTGCCAAGAATCTGCTTGGCAGCTTGCTTCTTATCAAACGCTACCCTCTTGGCGCTAGATACGCCTTTGTGGGCAAGACTCTTCCAAGGAGTCAGGCCAGCTTTGAAAGAAGCGCTGCTTACAGCCTGCTTTGCGAACTCTTTGAGATCCATCTTCAGCTCCCTAATCCAGCAGCCATCATCCAGTCGTCAGTCCTAGCTAAGCTAGGCTTCAAGGTTCTTGGGAATACGGAACTGTCGCTAACGTTCTTGAGCTGCTGCCCTTCCATCTGGATCATCTGCTGCAGACTCTGGGGATCCACATGGCCCCATTGCTGCATCTTCTTCAGCATGGCCTCAGCAACAGGCTTGTTGGTAGCCACGGTCTCTGGAGCGTATCTTATTAGGAGATTGAAATTCTCGATCGTCTTTGGATCCCTCTTGAGCTCAGGGCTTTCCTTGAGAATCTCAGCCAGGACAGCCTTGGACTGTTCGTGATGACGAATCTTGGTGACGCCTGTCGCTATGGGGTGAGACACCAGTTGGAGGCCTTGTCCAGCGCTATGAATCAGAGACAGGCCCAAGGTGCCAAGAATGGCAGCGGCAGCGACCGGAGGAATAACCTTCTTGAGAGGACCAGGAACTTTCTGCCAGATCTTCTCGAGCCCGGTCATTTTCACTTTGTCGATAGCCTTCATTCTCCTTGCGGCTGTTTTTTCAAAACTCATGTCGACGCAGCCTAAAATAGCTCTCACATCTTCTTCACTGTATTGCTGAATGGCGCTCTCGACAACCTGAGCCTCAACAGCGTCCACCATCGCAGCCAATTTCTCGACTTCTTTGTCACTGCAGGACTCGAGGGTTTCGGCAATGAACTCGACGGTGTGCTTGTGTCCGCATTCCATTGCATGGAAAAGGCCAGCGCGGATCTCTGACAGCTTGGACATTTCCTCGCTGGAGATCTTGTTGTTCATGTAGAGATCTTGTATGAGACTCATCTCACTGACCCTCTATTTCCTACTCCTGGACGACGCTGTTGGTTAATCGTAACCTTCCTCGTCGTCTGGATCGGAACGGAATGCGGCTCCGCCCTTGGGAGCTTTCACGTCCTCAACCTTCTTGGGATTGGGAGTGGGAGAGCCGCCAGGAGGGGTGGGAGATGCGCCAGCAGCAGTAGCCTTTGGCTTGCCAGCTCCTTCGCCCTTCTCAACATCAGCAGCATAGCCGCTGATCTTCGTCAGCTCTGTCTTGAATCCACCAAACATCTGCGTAAGTTTTCCCATGGCCTTCTCCTCAGTACTGTGGGTATCCCGCAAGCTGTTGACTCTTCTTTTTCTTGGAAAGCAGGTAGGCGCCTCCCCCCAAGAGGCCTGCGCCTCCCAGAACGCCTGCCCCAATCATGAGCTTCTTGTTGCGTTCGCGTTTGGCCTCTTCGGCGATAACCTTGCGGCGATTCTTCTCTTCATCGCTAACTGCGTTCTTCTGTTTGCGAAGAGCCTGAGCCTTTTCTGCCCGCTTCTTAATTTTTGCGTTCCTCTTTAGAGCTTTTTCCGCCGCTATGCCTTCAGCTGACGTTCCTAGTCCTTTCATATATCCACTATGAATCTTCTCTTTGGCTTTGGATACCTGTTCCTTAGCGCCTATCTTTATCTTGCGCCCTATAGCCCTAAGAGCGCCAGCAGCCTGGCCAGTCAGTTTGGATACAGAAGAATGCTTAGTGATTTCATCGCTGAAGGCCTTCATGAAAATCTTGTCAGCGTTCATCGCGTCCTCACACAAGCAACCGACTTGGGTCTTGGTAGATCTGCGGCGAACGTTCGTACATAGGTCCATGATAGGCAGGCTGTCTATATTCCTTTTGTCCTTTGACTGCTCCTGCTATTACCCCAGCAGGAATGGCTCCCATCATCAGAGGCTTTATGGCACTTAACTCTCTGACGTCATGTTTGCGAGCCATTCTATTAAGGAACTTTGTATCTACTGGGGCTGCCCCTCGAGCTATCCTAGACAGCATAGCCCGATCGTAAGCATCCATGTTCTTGGCTTTGCCCAGTATCTTCTTGGCAGCAGACACGCCAGACTTGCTATTCGCGTGCATGGGCGTGGTAATTGACCAGCGACCAACTCGTTCGGCAGTATTGGCTAGACCTTTGGCGCCTTCCCAAATGGATTTGGCCCACGGTTTTCCTGCCGCCATCTTAATCCTCTCACGAGCGAATGTTTGCAAGTCCATCTCTGTGCAGGCTTACTTCTTCTGTTGTTCGCTTAGGACAAACTCATCTGTCTTCTTGGAGCTGTTTAGATCTCCCATGCGGTTGCGCACGTAGACGAACTTCTCGTCCAGTGTCTTGCCAGCCCTATTATTGCTCTCGAACTCAGCCTTGTAGTTGGCCAGAGTGTTGAGCGAGATGCAGATGGGGTGCCTGCCATTGGTGATCTGAACGCCAATGGGCTCACTCATGTTCTTGAGCTTGTCAGAGATGAGCGAAGGATCCACTGCCTCGCCATGCTTCTTGAGCAGGTACTCGAGCTTAGCGCCAAAGATGCCTTCCTTGGCCATGCGCTCGGCACACTTCACGAAGATCTGAGCCAGGCGGTCTTCATCGCCCATCTTGCGAGTGGCGCTCCAGAGGTCCTCCAGAGCTGTGCCAGTCATGACCATCTGCTTGGCCAGCTTGTAGAAGTTCTCCTCTTCTGCGACGATCTTCTCGTGCAACATGATCTGCCGGGACTTGATCTCTTCCCTGGCAGCAGAGAGCTTCTGGAGAGCAATTCCGCCCTGCTTGACTTTCTCGTCAATTTCAGGCTGATTGCTGATGGAGGAAACGTTGAAGATCTTCTTCACGTCTACCGATCCCATCTTCTTTGGGCCAACAAAGTAGTCGTGAGCAACCTTCTCTTCCTCTGAATCAAGCGCAGCAATAATGCGCTCTGGATTGGCAACTTCGAATTGGAATGTCTTATCTGTCGCAGTTTTGAAAAGCTGCGCATAGGTCTGATGATTAGCTACCTCGCAGATGCGTTGGATTTGGGTGGGTTGCAGATCATTCGCCTCAGCAGTCTTGAGAATGGAGCAATTCATAGAAATGCCATCCTCAAGAAATGCTTTACTGGCGGTATGACCCCACTCAACGAACTGGAGGGGATTGATTTCGTTCCCCATGTCAGCGCCCTTAAATGGAACCCCCACTTCTAGTGGAATGCATCTTCACTTACACTAGTAATATTATAGGGTACGAAGAAACAACTGTCAACACCAAAATTAGCCTTTCAGGCTATCGTTCCTATCTAGTAGTTAAACAATATTCCAGGGTATAAGAGTAATAGTTGGTCAAGGCTAACTTTAGTCAGAGATGACTAGAAAGGAGAGATCATGGCCGAGACCTTGGAGTGCCTGGTTAAGAAGTTCATGGGGAGCTTCAACCAGGTGGCAGTTGGAGATCGGGATTTCGTTCTTTCGGCTGCCAGAGTCAGCCAGGACGCGTTCCGATTTGTCACACCGAAGGAGGCCGAACATCAGGCATTCTTCGGGCATCCTAGGCCCCTGTGGGATGAGATGAAGGCCTTGGAGGGCAATGGGCTGATCAGGCTTGAGATCAAGACCGAGATCAGCCGCAGAGCGACTCCGTCTTCTGGCGTCGAGGGGGACTTCGCCAGCAGGATCGAGAAAGGGACCTCGATCGCCCAAGCAGGGAGAGCTGTTGGCCTTTCCAGCGTCTATGCCGCATACGTTCTGGCAAAGAAGCTGGGGATACGTAAGAAGGCTAACAATCAGGCAATCCAGACAAAAGAGGCCAAAAGACCTCGGCGGCAGCAGTGGACAGAGAGCGACGACAAGCGCTTGCAAGCGCTCCGCAAGGAGGGACATTCCTACCGGGAGATAGCGGAAGTGATGGGCCGCGCCTGGAAGGGAGTCGCGTCGAGGGTTCACAGACTGAAGTGAAAAACATGCCTGAGGCGTGACAAATGTCACGCCTGGATGGGGGAAAAGGACAAGAAAGAAAGGGTAAGCCATGGGAATGGCTGCATTGAAGTGTTTCAGTCGCGACTACCAAGGCCTGAGTCTAGCTCAGGCGATCGTCACAGTTGACAAGGCTCTGAGGCTGGGACCTGAGGGCAAGATCATCGCTGGCAGGATCATCAGCGAACAGAAGGAGCTGCTCAGCGATCGTCAGTACCTGATGTTCATCTGTGGCGATCTGGAGCTCACTCCGAGAAAGGCTGAGAAGCTCATGCAGGCCTGGCGGAACACCAGGCCTGCCGGGATGTATCTCAAGAACATCAAGACGAGCGCCCTGGGATTCCTCTGCCAGCCAAACATGGACGAAGAGACTGCGCTCGAGATCTGCCAGTTTGCCAAGAAGGGCAAGACCATAAACCTGGAGGCGGCTCAGCTCATCTTCGAGAAGAACCACCCCAAGGCTCCGGCAAGCGCTCTCGAGGCTCGCAGGATCGTCAGGGCCATCATCAAGCTCGCCAAGAGGCTCCCGAAAGCCGAGCTGAAGAAGCTCATCAAGAAGCTCCAGAAGCTCTAGGAAGGGGGAGCCATGACGGCCCCTAATAAACCAACCATCCTAGTCGTCGAAGACGAGCTTGTACGCAGAGACAAGTTCGTGCATTACTTCGGCGAGTATATCAGACAGGAAGGGAACCCATTCGCAGCAATAAGAAGCGTCAGGCAGGATCAATTCGACCTGATCTTCTTGGATGGGGACCTTGGGGACGCTCGCTTGACCGGTTGGGACGTAGTGTGCTGCATGTACGGCACTCCGAACCTGCGGGCCACGATCGTCATCCACAGCATGAATTCCGTGTTGGCCAAGCAGATGTTGGAAACCTTGACCGACATGGGCGCCCGAGACGTCCGCCTTCTCCCATATTCTGTGGGGGACTTCTGGTCTCAGGCAACTTCAATTGCTGAAGGACTGGCCAGCTAAGTCGTTGCTGGCGCGGCTGGTCAGATCCGGTTGGGGGAGCGCTCAGTCGCGCCCCCAACTTTTTATCTGGTAAAAGACATGTAGAAAGGAGACGTGAATGCGAGTTTTCTTGGAGTGTGGCAGATGTAGGGGTAAATATGAAATACAATTCTCTTGCGAAGAATTCGGCAATAGCTATGGTCTGACACATATTCTCGATCATATAGATCCAAATGATTGTATTGCTCAACTCAAGGCTGATATACTAGGATTGAGAGAGGTCTATTACGAAACAAGCCGTCCGCTCGTGGACGTAATAGAATTTGTAAACCAGCTTAAGCTTGCGGTAAGCGATACGTCCTCTACAATACCGATACCAATGTTGCGTACCTGGGGAGCGTGAGGAGGGGAGGGAGTGACGCTTGATAGAGAAGAAGTTAAGAATATAGTTGTGCATGGTTATGTAGGCCCTCAGATGGATGTTATCGGCAGAGTGCATCCTCAGTATGTGAAGAACGAAGATGGCACTTACAAACTATTGAATCCTGACGAGTTCGCGGAGGGAGAATATCAGGGCATGAAAAGATTCGAGGAGCTAGGTATCTACTGTTCGAAATGCAATAGAGGATGGGGTCCTCAGCATGTGGGTTGTCAAGCAGACGAGAAATGTGAACACCACGAGAGGATCTTTGAAAGAAAGTGGATTAACCACAACAAAAGGAGAGAGAACATGACACAGCCCGAGAACGTCAAGGACCTGGTTGGACTCATCACCTACGTACGCGAATACGCAGATCGCATTCTGGTGAAAGTGAACTATCATGGAGTTCCAACTACGGCAATTCTTGCCGACCTGGATCCTCACACCAGAAGCGAAGTAGAATTTTCCTATCTGCGGGACAAGACCGTTCCATTCCGCATGCTCACCAAGCAGGAGGCCTCTGAGATTAGTCATGCTCAGCTCATTTTAGCTGAGCCCCCAAAAGAAGAGACCCCTGCAGAGCCGACGCCTATTCAGCCAGCGAAGCAGCCATGACATACGATGACGAAATAAAGGTCTTAGGACCTGAGCCCCCAACAGCAGAGAAGTCTGTTGCTTGGTGGTTGAGTGTCTTCGGTATTTTCCGTAAGCACATCAGGTCTGCTCTCATCTATGGTAATCCAGGAAGCAACGACCAAGAAATTATTGATGAAGCGATCAGGGTTCGCCAAGAAGTCACCAGGCTTCGAACTCTCGTGTCGCTTTATGCAAAGATCCCATTCCCGGTACATGATTACATGACTCCAGAACAATGGGAACAGGTCTGTCTACTATGTGCCGAGGAAGGTACCAATCCTTGGGCTCCAAACTACAAGGGTCCTTAGGGCCCTTTTATTAGCTGGTATTCGGGTATAAGATAAGTACATGAAGCAGCGCTAATTAAGTCCTGACAGACCTTTGAAGACCTCAAAGGAGCCAAATCAGGAGCTCTCGCGATTTGTGATGGCAGAGAGAAGCGGTTTAGGAACGCAGGCCACGTTCCGAATCACCGCGAGCGCGTGCTTCCTTTTTTAAGGAGGGAAAGAATGCCTACCCTAGCAGAGTTCGTAGAGAAGCACACAGAGGTCGGCGCTTGCTGCTGTGGCAAGTGCATTGACGCACCTCCCAGTCCCGAGAAGCATCAGCCCTGTGGCCACACTCTCGATCACACTCTCGACTTGACATTCTTCAAGGTAGCGGCTAAAGACAACCCCAGCAAAGACGAGATGCTCGCCCTGGTAAAGAAGGAACATCCCGACTGGCTTGACGGCGTTGAACATTCCTACATGGAGATTGGGGTCGACATGTTCGACCAGGGAATGGCTCTCAAGACGATCGGCCTTGGGGCTCTCCTAGGTGTCTGGGAATGCATGTGCCCAGAGACCATGATGCCGCATCTTTCTCCTGAAATAAAGAAGACCATGGCTGGTCGTGGGTTGGTGTGCTTGAAGGCAAGGAAGCAAGGAGATAGCAATGGCTAAGGATCCAGAGTTATCTCAGCCAATCAAGCTGAAGCCGTGTCCCTTCTGTGGCGGAGGTCCTGCAACAGTAAGGGATATTCAGGGTAGGACGTTCAAAGGATGGGTCACCTGTTGCGGCCACTGTCCTGACTACATCGAACCAGTAGCCGTCCACGGAAGAACCTACGAAGAAGCATCGAAAAGATGGAACATGCGCGGCAAGGGGCACAAAAGGCAGAAGTACTAAGTAAGCAGGGGTAGTCTCGTAGTGGGGCGAGGAGAGATTGTAAATCTCTTGTGCTTCGGCATCTCGTGGGCTCAACTCCCACCCCCTGCACCATAATTTTCTACCGGGTGGCGGCGGCGACATACTCAGTGTTGACGCTTCTCTAAACAAGAACGGTCGGGCTCATACCCGGACGCCGCCCGCATAAGCTTTTGAATAGGAGGCAGTTCTCTGGCTGGCGATCCTTAATAAGGATTGCGTCTGTTCACATCAGACTAATGTGGCTCATGAGCGAACTGGGTGAAAGCAAACCGTGAGCCTCTATTAGGGGGCCACCTAATGCCTCTTCTGCTTCGGTTCCACGATCGAGTCGCGTACAGCGGAGCGGACTGACAGGGTCGTCAACAGGCCTGTGCGGGTTCGACTCCCGTCCTCCTGCCATTTTTGAGAAAGGAATGAAGATGAGCGACAACAACAGAGGAGGTTGCGTAATAGGTGGTAGTCTTGGATTTGGATCCGCTCTAGCTATGGCCATTTCATTCAATGTGAACCATTCTATCGGCTGGGCAATTCTCCACGGGATATGCAGTTGGTTTTACATCATATACTACGCGATTTGGGGATAAGGCGATGGAGAGTCGAATGACGAATGAGGAAACCAAGAACAAGATCGCAGCAGCCAGCCGTGAGCAACTGATTCTCATGCTCTATGATGGCGCCATGCGATTTGGCGAGGAAGCGAAGGAGCATATCAAGAAGGGAGGAGAGCCCCACACTCCAGAATATGAGGCAGCGCATACCTCGCTCATCAGGGCTCAGAATATCATCCTCGAGCTTCTTTATGCTTTGGACCGCAAGGCGGGCGGCACCATCGCCGATAACTTGGCTGGACTCTACACCTACTGCTATCAGCGGCTGGTGGAGGCCAATATTCGTCGGGATACATCCAAGATCGATGAGTGCAACAGCATTCTAAAAAAGCTCCGGGAGGCCTGGGCTGATGCTGTGCAGAAACTGAAGGAGAGGGAGGGAAAGAAGTGAAGCACAACTGGATAATCACTGGGGCCCTGGTAGTAGCATGGCTGGTCATGCTGGGCATGATCTTCGAGGCGCACTGGAGACCGGCAAAGCTGCTGATGCCTGTTATCGGCTTCATGCTGTTTGCCTATCTGGTAGCATGCACAGTCTACGTGATCTGGGGGAAACCGAAACAGGACGCTGATTCTGATAAGTGTCAGAGTAGCGTAGGAGAGAAGAAGGATGGTCCAGAGAAAAAGGAGGAGAACAAAGATGCCGTCGTATGAGGAGATGAATGCCGAAGCGAAGCGCAAGATCGTGAAGTTGGTAATCCTGGCAGGCCTGGCATTAGCCTTGATTATCGGAGGCTTCATTCTATTCGACGTGGAGACCGTCACAGGACATGAAGTGGCAGTCATGGAGACTTGGAGCGATGGCGTTAAGCCTGAGCCCTATTTCGCCAAGACCTACTTCCTGTTTATCAACGAGAAGATGTACAAGTACGATACCAGCACTCAGGTGTTCGTGATGAACGACCTGGTGTCCACCAGGGAAGATCCCAAGAAGGGCCATACCAAGGACGTCACCAAGGGCAGGGAGAAGGATGCCTATCTGGTCCAGTCCGCTGAAGGACAGGACATGCACATCTCACTGAATGTCCAGTGGCGCATCGATCCTACCAAGGTAGTGAACATTCATAAGACCGTGCGCTACGACATCGAAGAGAAACTTCTGCGCCCGGTGATTATGCGCGTGGTCAAGGACGCGGCCACTAAACGCACTGCCATTGAGGCCTACTCGGGCCAGGGGCTCGTCCAATTACAGATGGACATACAAAAGATCCTCATGGACGAGAAGAACGAACTGAAGGACAGAGGCGCCATCGTTGACAACTTCGTCATAGAAGGCATCAGACTGGATCCCAAGTACATCAGCGAGATTACGGAAAAGCAGGTTGCTATTCAACGTAAGCTCAAAGCTGATGAGCAGACCAAGGCCGCTGAGGCAGAGGCTCTACGAGCCAAGGCTGAAGCCCAGGCTGATCTGCAGAAACAGGTCGTGGCTGCTGAACGAGACAAACAGGTTGGCATCTTAGGCGCTGAGAAGTCTGCTAAGCAGGCAGTCTTGGCAGCTGAGGCTGATAAGTCCAAGGTAGTTCTTCAGGCTGAGGCGGAGAAAGAGAAACTCATTCTCACCGCTACCGGCACCAGGGACGCAGAACTACTTAGGGCCCAGGGAATTCTGGCTGTAGGAAAGTCTACAGCTGAAGCTCAGAAGCTGCAATACACAGCCTACGAGACTCCTGGCGCAAAGCTCTACGTCACCACTGAGGTGGCCAAGTCTCTGGCCACTGCCCACCAGAACGTGAAGGGCTACTTGCCTGAGAAGATGACCATCTTCACTCTGGGCGAGAACTTCATGAACGCAGTTACCAAAGTGACAGGTCCAGAAAGCAAGTAAACAGAGATAAGGTTAGGGTGGAGCAATTGGGCTCCACCCTAACTCTTTGGAGGCATCATGGCTAAGAACAAGAAAAGAAAGTTTCAGATCAATGCCTACTGGAATTTCAGCGGAATCGATACCGATTTCGAAAGAAGCCTAGACAAACTCGCTAAAAGTTGTGGCGGAAAAGAGTCAGGTTCAGGCTGTGATTTTATGTCTGGACAGAGGGATGTAGGTTATTACAATTTCCCTACCCAGGCCAAAGCCGAGAAAGCTGCTAAACTCATTAGAGCAGCTTTGGAAAATACAGGACATAAAGGCATTGAAGTAACAGCGGAGGAAGACGATGGCTAAGAAAACACTTACCAAAAAAGACAAGGAGAACTTCATCAAACGCCTTGAGGCGGTGCGCAAAGATCTCGCCGCCAGCCGTGACGAACTAGGAAGCATCAAGTCCGAGGTAGAAGATATCTATGATGTTAATCAAGAAAGCCTCGAACTCATAAGTGCTGCCATTGAAAGACTGAGTGAGTTAGTCTGATGGATGCTGGCGAGAGATTCAAAAAGGAACTCGCTCGTCTCAAAGACGAGCTTGATAAGTTAATGGATCTTCGTATGCAGACCGCCTTTGTCCAGGGCGCCCAATGGTGGGAGTGGCACAAAGAAGCTGCCACTATGTGGGACTCTGATCGCAACCTTGCCTTTGAGGAGGCGCAGAAGAGAACAGCAACAGGAACACTTGGGAAAACAGTAGAGGAGCTAATCGCCAAGAATGAAAATCAAACCTGAGCACCTCAAGCTGATCAGGAAGAAGGCCGGAAAGTCCTACTGTCATCAGAAGGTCGCCGCCCTGGCATTCAACCACAAAGGGGACCTTATCATGACAGCCACCAACAGGCCTCGTTTCAGCAAGGAAGGTGGCGGCATTCATGCTGAGATGAGGATCATGCTGAAGCGCCCAACAACTCGAACAATTGTCTTGATTCGGGTCAATCGATTGGGTACAATTCTCCCTCTTGACCCGTGTGCAGCATGCGCCAGCAAAGCTCGAGAGTTGGGGATCCGCATCTTGTCGGTGCGTCCGTAAGGAGAGCTGAATGATTTTTCGCGTCATGATCATGTTCACATGGTTAGCTGCTGGCATCATGGCATTGGGAGTAGGCATACACATAGCCACGGCGAGCGAACCTGAAGCCGTGACAATTGTCACGCCTGAGCCTGAGCCAGCGATCGTCGAAGAGCCAGAGCCCGAGACTAGGCCCTTGGGCAAGTTCAGGATCTCGTTCTACTGTACCTGCAAACGTTGTTGCCGCCAATGGTCCAGGTATAAGAGAACAGCAACGGGAATGGTAGCTGATCACCGCAAAAACATCATCGCTGTGGATCCCAGGGTGATCCCTATGCATTCCTCGGTCTACATCGAAGGCCTGGGTTGGTTCCAGGCTGAGGATAAGGGGAAGGCCATTAAAGGACGTCGCATCGATGTCCTTGTGGCCTCTCATTGGAGAGCGAAGAATCTGGGAGTCAAAAGAATGCACGTAGAACTGGAGAAGGAATGACACACACGGTAATCCCATCACAGGTATTTGATACCAAGTGCTGGTCCGCGAAGAGATTCTTGAATGAGTGCCACTCCTGCAATCGGGTGTTGAGCTGCGAATTGCCCACAGCCACGTTTGGTCGCATAGTGATAACGCGCAACCAAATCAACGAGCTCGAGGACAACATCAAGAGAACCAAGGAAACTCTCGTGGAGAAGCTAGGCAAGGTCGAGGCGCTGCTGGAGGCTAACGCCAAGGAGTTAGCAGGATGAAAGAGCTTGGGAAGCTAGCCGCGTTTATG
>Ga0315288_10004872_pt1 | contig 17081 bp, 11 predicted proteins | sample YL17G11_20_MG_FD_203454 | JGI IMG/M metagenome (GOLD analysis project Ga0315288, IMG submission 203454) | Sediment microbial communities from Yellowstone Lake, YNP, Wyoming, USA - YL17G11_20 | ecosystem: Environmental > Aquatic > Freshwater > Lake > Sediment | place: USA: Wyoming | collected... | reverse complement strand
AAACGCAATCAGGGTGATTGCCTGAGAAGCAAAACTTATTGGGCTCAAAATCGTGAAATGATGCTCAAAGTATTAACCCATAACATAGGAATTATCCTATTGGTCAAAGAGCTTTTCTACAGAGCATACCGGACACCTTTAATTCTCCCCTTTAATTCTCCCGGATGTTTGTGTACAAATACAAACAGGGTTGATCACACAGTTTCCGCCGACTCATAAGGACAAGTCAGCAGGGTTCCCCTAACTGCTCAGACGGAAGTTTGGCCATATGGTAGTTTCCCGTCAACGGAATAAAAACTCAAATGGTTGGTGTTTTTCAATTCAACATTTCTTGTGGTTACTTCGCCTAATAAACAAATACGAAAAATCAGGAGATTCCGTAGAAATACGTTGAATGGTAATTCCAATGGCTAAATCATTATGCGAATATTATTAGTTAATATTAGTAGGCCAACAGAGATTCGAATTCCCCAGGGGCTTCTCTATCTAGCCAGTGCCATTTGTGCGAACGGACATGAGGCTGTTATACACGATGAAGCATTTTCAGCAACCCAAGAGAGCTCATTTAAACAAATACTCTCCTATAATGCGGATGTAATAGGTCTAAGTGTATACACTCTACCATGGCAGCTTAAGAGAGTAGAAGAATTGTCAAGAGCTATCAAAGAAGCATGTAAAAACACACTGGTCATTTGGGGAGGTTGGCATCCCACTTTATATCCTAAACACAGCATTTTAAATAACTATGTTGATGTTGTCATCCCTGGCCCAGGAGAAAAAGTAGTATGTGAGCTTTTGGATGCACTCAAGAATAGACAGCCACTGAAAAGTGTTCCAGGTCTTGTTTTGAAGGAGAACGGTCAAATTATCGAGACAGGTCCCATATGCATGGATCCGAAATATTTATACCCACCTCTAAATTTTAGACTTATTAAACTCGAGGCTTACCTGAAAAGACACGACCGTGGAGCAGGTATTCTGCAATATATTACAACCAGAGGATGTAACGCTCACTGTCGTTTCTGTATTATGGCCCATGTGTATAAGGGCAACATGATACAAAAGCCTCAAGACCAAGTTCTCAGTGAGCTTAAATATTTGTTTAAACACTATGCCATTACGGCTATCCATTTTTCCGATGACAATACATTTAGAAATGATTGTGAAGCACTGCAACTTAGTGATGTTATCAATGACCTTACGGATGGCAGTGGTATACCATGGCGAGGTGCCACACGAATCAATACGCTTAGTAATCTCTCGGCTAATACATATAAGAAGTTGACTTGCAGTGGTTGTGAGGGAGTTGTTGTCGGGATTGAATCTGGTGTTGATAGGGTTTTACGGCTTATGGGCAAAGGAATAAATGTCTCACAGATAGAGAAAGCTCTAGAGCACCTAAGGGCCAACGGACTACGTAAGAACCTTTTTTCTTTTCTTTTTAACTTTACTGGCGAAACCAGAACCGAAGCCGCCAAAACTCTCCAACTTGTTCGCAAAACACGGTTGCTGTTACCAGAATCTATCATAATGTTACATGTGTTTTTCCCGGGAGCTTCTGACAACAATACAGTACCACTGGATACCCTAAAAGTCTCGTTGCCACCATTATCAGAAATCTTTGAGCAATACTATGTCAATCATATAAGAAATTATCGTATCGGCCGTATACCTATAAATATTCTCCGTTATTATCTTAACGCAAGCGAGCAAAGAAAAGGTAAACCAACGGGCAAGCTCAAATTTCTGCGAAAACTTCACCAAAAAATAATCTGGTTACGTATTAAATATGGAATTTTCGCACTACCTTTTGAGTACCACTTTTCTAACATTCACATTAAAAAGATTAAAAAGCTTGATCAAAACCTATCTATATCTGACAATTCTTGATGGTTGACTATACCCCTACCCATTGTCAAGACAAAAAATAACGTTTTTAAGGTGGATTCATCGCCGTGTATTAAAGCAGTTGGAACGGAGGGAGCCCGAAGGGCGACCGGAGTGCCAACGGCTACGCTATACACCTCGGCTGGGGATACAAAGACTGTGATGGGCAGGCGTTTTGATTGATTCCGCCATAGGCGGTTCTGCAATATTGGGGCGGAGATTGCTTTGCTACGCTCGCAATGACGATCCCGCTTCGCTTCCTCCTTCGCCAAGGCTATGGAGGACAGGAAAGCTACGCAGGGCAAGCAGGAGAAAAAACAGCAAAAACCACTTGCAGCGTAAAAAATCCACCTACAATCGGCCTTATTTCTGTCAGAAAATCTGCAAGTTCGGCACGAGTAACCTTCCGATTTTAGCCCAGAGATGAGTAGCGGCAAACCTGCCGAAGGTATAATCGCTGACAAGGCCCAACAAAAAGATGCCGATGCAGGCACAAAGCGTAATTATGATATTGAACCTTGCCGAAAAAGCTGCCGCAATGATTTTGGGTTGAGAGAACTAACTTTTAACCGATTTTTGCCAGGAGTATGGAAAGAATATCAGATTTGGAGAATAGCCGCTTAGGGGGAAATTTATGCTACTTTTTCAACAGCCCCAACGTCCCCTATTGTTGTAACCCAAAAAAGAACCCCCAGTATAAGCTGCTGGGGGTTGATGGTTTTATTTTTATTTGTTGTTTTCGGTTGATGGGTCGGCTGATTTCCTGTAGCTGAACTGGTCTTTTGTATCGTTATTTTTCTGGGCAAAATTCTCGAACTTGCCGAAAATCATCTTGCCTGCCGATGTCTGAAGCGAGCTTGTTACGCTGATGAGGATGTCCCTTCCGATTTTAGTCCTTGCTCCTTCGACAACGACCATAGTTCCATCTGCCAGGTAGCCGATGCCCTGGTCCGCTTCTTCGCCTGTCTTAACTATCCTGACTTCCAAATTCTCACCCGGCAGAGCAATAGCCTTGAGGGAGTTTGCAAGGTCGTTTATGTTTAAAACATCGACCTCGCGTACCTGTGCGACTTTGCTGAGGTTATAGTCAGTGGTTGCAAGCCTGCCGTTACAATTTTTGGTGAACATTATCAGCTTCTGGTCAACGCCTTTGACATCTTCGCTATCCGGCACGACTATATCATCGATTTGCACATCAATTACGGGATTAGCCTGCATTTCCTTGAGTATATCCAGGCCTCGTCTGCCGCGATTGCGTTTAAGCTTGTCGGCTGAGTCGGCGATGAGCTGGAGTTCATTAAGAACGAATCGCGGCACGACAAGCGGCGCATCGAAAAGCTTGCTTCGGTACATATCAGCGATACGTCCGTCGATGATGGCCGATGTGTCCAGAACCATCGGGCGAGCGCCTTTGGTCTGCTTGGCAAATTCGACGTAAGGAATGACAAAACGCACATCGTCCTTTGTCCGCATTACGATACTGATGACAAGATAACATATACATATACCCATCATCCATTTGACAGCGGCAACGGCTTCAGGCAGCGCATTAATCCTGTAAGTGCTGGTTATCATATCCACCGCCGGCGCCAGGGCACCGCTGATAAGCATTCCGACAAGCAGGCCGAAGAAGACCCCCGCCAGAGCGCCGAGTTTTTTTTTCGGCGTTAAAAAATCCAGCAGAAAAACAAATATACTCATACCGGCCCCGCTCCAGACTACCGTCCAGAAACTGGTCTCATCGGCGCCTATCAACTTTGAGCTTACATTTACAAATAAAACAGCAAGGATAACCATAATAAAAATGCTTCTAAAAATCCAAAGTAACATAGCAATAAACCTCCAAAAAATATGATATTAGTTTTATGATAATTTCTGATTATATACCATCGTTGAATCATTGGCAACAATTACATCGCCTGATACAGATAATAAAAAGCCGAACACCACCGAGCAATCTATCCCAAATTATCAAAATCAGTGGTTTTATGAGAACCTATTTAAATTAAGCGACCACTGCGGTTGTCCGATATAAGTCGGCTGGTATGGGAACATAGGCCGTTTTTTGCCTGCGTCCTATAGTGGCTGTGTTTGAGTGGGAGAAACGCCAAAGACGGAAGGTGATAAATGTTAGAGAATATGCCGATAAGAGTTTTTGACGGCTGCAAAACAGAAACAGTCTGCGGCGATGGCTCTGAGGTTATCGGCCTTGAGTTTGATATTTTCGGTAAGGCGGTCGATTTTCGTATTGCCGCCAGCGGGAGTGCCCGTCTGGCCGACATAGTACCTGCGGCACGTGCAATCTCGGCTAAAATCACTGACATCGCGACTGAACGAATATATTGCCACAGAGGCCACATCCCCTGTCATAAAGGCTGTCCTGCCTGCTGCAGTTATCTTGTGTCATTGTCGATTCCGGAGGTATTTTGTTTCAATCGTGAGGTTTTCCTAAAACCGAAACATTTGTCAAGTCATATACTGCGAACCTACCTTCTGGCGGCAAGTCAGATTATAAAGCACAGGCCACCATCCCCGCCGCCGGAACAATGTTTTTCTGATGAATCGGCTAATCTTTCTGAGCTTCATTCGCTTTCAGACTGGTATGCGAGTTTGAATCTTGTCTGTCCTTTTATGTACAACAATCAGTGCGTCATTTACCAGCAGAGACCTCTTGTCTGCCGGGAACACTTTGTCACCGGCTCTGCACAAGGGTGCAAAGGCGGGCGCGGCGAGGCGCAGGTGGTCGAGCTGCCGGTGCGAATGGCAAATATTCTTTGTCAATTCACCAGGGAACTCTGTGCTGCCGATGACGCGGTGATGATACCGCTGGCACTGGCGTGGTATGAGAAAAATAAAGAGCTTGATGAACGCACCTGGCCAGCGGTGAAAATGGTTAAACTATTCACTGAACTCGTAAAGGCAGCGGCGGCGAAAAACTCTATTGTGTTTTCCTGTTTGTCTTAGATGGTGACCTGCCGCGACGTGCAGTCGCCCCGCTGCGACGCGACCGTCGTCATCGCGGCGAGTGGCACGGCGGGCGGTGTAAGACCAATTTGCAAAGGCAACTGTGCATGTGGCGTGTTGCCCATGTTTTTTTCTTTACAACTGCCTCTTGAAATACCGCAGGATTGACGATGTTACCCCCGTTCTGAGCGTTAGCGTTGGGTCAAAGAAGAACCGCTCAAACGTGTTCATAGCCCCCGCATATTTTTCGTGCCGCACCAGTTGGAACAGCACCGCCGGTCCAATTCGTACAATAGAACTGAAAACAAAGATGCTCTGAAGCTGCCACTGAGCGACTTGCGGCAGATATGGGATGATAAATCCGCCAAGCGCTGCGCCGACGGCAGTACAGACAAAATTAATAGTGTTAAAATATGCGATGTGACTTATCCGCTCATGAGGTTTGAGCGAGCCGACATAAAAGGTGAATGTCGCCAGATTAAAACCCGACCAGCTAAAACCGGCTACAATCTGCGTGATAAGCAGCAGCGTGTAAGAAGTTGTTACTACCCACGGCAGCGGCAGAAGACAAACGATTATAGCGCTAAGTCTTATGGCAGGCACCGAACCAAAACGGTCGATGATGTGTCCCCACAAGCCGAGCGTCGCAATAGTTGACGCTATCGGCATCACTATCAGGATGGTGTATGCGATATAGTTAAGATGCAGATTGTTCAGCATGTGGACGGCGAAAAACGGCCCTGATATATTGACGCCGAGACTCAGCAGCGAGGTTGCAGCAGTAAAAATCCCAAATCGCGTTGCATGCAAATCCCTCAGAAAATCCAGAAAACTTACATGCTCGCCGCTCGGATGCCGGACGACAGGCGGTTCATAATGCAGATAGAAAAGAGCGGCGCTGACAAGCCGTGCAAAGCTGCATGCAAACCATATCGCGGTGAACATAATCAACACCTTGCCGATAGCGTGGTCAAGCAGATAGCCGCCAAGCACCGCTATCGAAATCTGAACTATGCCGAGCAGTCTGTTTCTTGTGGCGAAGTACCTGCCATGCCTCCTGCGGGGGACGACTGCACCCATCCAGTCAGCCCATGCCGAAGCGCCGAGATTGCCGAATGTGGCTGAGACTACAAATGCCGTTATGGCCGACCATACCTGCAGATGAGGAGCAAGGTGCCATGCCAGTGCAAGAGGAACGAATGCCAATGCCTGCCCGACGACTGTTGGGACAATCAATCTTCGCCGGCTGCCGCTTTTGTGCAGTGCTGCGGGACCGATTAATTGTATCAATCCCGACATAAGCGCCGGCAAACTTGCTCCCATGCCTATCTGCAAATGGCTTGCGCCAAGGGCATTAAGATATGGGATGTAGAACGCTTCCGACAGGCCTATCATAACAAACGCAAAAGCGCCTTCGACGATAGACGCACGCATAGTTCGCAGACGCAGTTTGCGTAATATCGGCCTTGAAATCTTTGCCGGAATTGCAGATGTATCTGACTGCATAAAAGCGGATACTATAACAACAACTATATGCAAAAGACAACAAAATTAAAACGATTTTTTCAATTTGGTCACGAACTGATGTGCAAGGCGAGTCGGTTCAGGCAAACGGTATTTGGTTGTGCAGCGTAAGACAAGTTCGACAGCATCTTCAAGCAGGCATTTGTTGCCGACCGAAACAAAGACCGGCTTGACCTTCGTGCGAGTACGCAGGACAGCGCCAATTATCTCGTCGCTGGCAATTTTTAATAGACTATATGCGCCTTTTTCCAGAGGCGGTTCTTCGTAATCACCGATAAGCCTGCTTTTTGCACAGCCGATAGTCGGTTTATCAAAAAACAGCCCAAGATGAGCAGCGATACCGAGGCGGCGGGGATGGGCAATGCCCTGACCGTCAACCATAAATATGTCCGGTTCATTTTTAAGCTTTTCGACAGCGGCAATACAGGCAGGGGCCTCGCGAAAGGACAACAAACCCGGAATATAGGGGAAATTGACCTTGCGAACGGAGTTTTTTGTTTCGATAAGCTCAAAATTCGGAAATGTTAAGACCACAACACAGGCAAAAATCTTTTGTCCATCTTTGCTGAAGGCGCAATCCAGCCCCGCAATTAACTTCGGATTGCCCCCGATAGGCGTAAACTCTACCCGTCCGGCAAGTTGCGTTTGCAGTTCCCTTGCACGCGAATAAGACAAATCCCACTTATGCAGTCCTGTAATTTTCATAGTGCAGTTTCTGGTTTATAAACTACCAACAAAAACATTTTACCTTTTAGAGGTAATTTGCTACAATAAGCAATTTCGGGTTTCCTGAATTTTTGAAAGTAGCTTGCAAAGGGTATGGAAAAGGTAATCAAGATTACTGGGGCTGCGGAGCACAACCTTAAGAACATCAATCTCAGTATCCCCCGAGATAAAATGGTTGTTATAACCGGCATAAGCGGGTCAGGCAAAAGCTCTCTGGCCTTCGATACCATTTACGCCGAGGGTCGCAGAAAATATGTCGAGTCGCTGAGCGCCTATGCCCGCCAGTTCCTCGAGCAGATGCAAAAACCGGATGTTACCGAGATTACCGGTTTGCCCCCGACAATCGCAATTGAGCAGCGAGGCGCAAGCTCGAACCCCCGCTCGACAGTAGCGACCACGACCGAAATCTATGATTATTTCCGCCTGCTCTTTGCCCGAGCAGGTGAGCCCCACTGCTGGGTGTGCGGAAAGGAAATCACCAGTCAGCATTCCTCGCAGATAGTCGATGCAATAATGGCCCGCCCTGAAGGCACGAAGATTCAGATATGCGCCCCGCTTGCCCGCGGCAAAAAAGGCGAACACCGAGATATCTTTGCCAATATACAGCGGCAGGGTTTCGTGCGAGTCCTCGTTGACGGCAGTATTTATGACGTAAAAAGCGTGCCCGTCCTCGATAAAAACAAAAAACACAATATCGCAGCGGTCATTGACCGGCTCATCGTTAAAGATACGGTGCGGATTCGTCTGGCCGATTCGGTCGAAACGGCACTGAAACAGGCAGACGGAATAATCCTTGTGATGCTCCAGGATGCAAATGAGGACACAAAGAATGGCCCGCTGCGACGCGACCTGCCGCGACGAGCCGACGGCACGGCGGGCGTCGTCATCGCGGCGAGCGGAAGCGGAAAATGGGAACATCTGATTTTCAGCGAAAAGTTCGCCTGCCCGGAGCATCCGCAGGCAAGCCTGGAAGAATTGTCGCCGAGGCTGTTCAGCTTTAACAGTCCTTACGGCGCATGTAAAAGCTGCGACGGCCTGGGAACAATCCTGGAATTCGACCCCGACCTGATTGTGCCGGATAAAACAGTGTCGCTCGAAAATGGCGCAATCTCTGCCTGGCGAAAAGGCGGGAAAAGAATGAATATCTATTATAACCGCCTGGTAAAAAGGTTCTGCAAAAATATGGGGATAAGCAAATCAATCCCGTTTGAGCAGATACCTGTCGAGATAAGAGATATTCTGATGTCCGGGACCAGCGGCGAAGATGAAAAAAAATACGGCATGGCTTTCGAGGGCGTCATCCCGAATCTTACCAGGCGCTGGCAGACGACAAGCAGCGAATACGTCAAGTCCCGGCTGCACAGTTTCCTCTCCGAGCAGCCATGCCGGCAATGCAATGGGGCACGGCTTAGGCCTGAAGCGACTGCTGTAACCGTGGGCGACAAGAACATACACGAGCTTACTTCATTCAGCATCGAGCAGGCGCAAAAGTTCTTCAACAAACTGCAGCTCGATACCGAAAAGTCCATAATTGCCGTTCAAATCCTGAAAGAAATAAAGGCCCGGCTCAAATTCATGTTCGACGTCGGGCTTGGGTATCTGACGCTGGACCGAAAAAGCGGCACGCTCTCAGGCGGCGAGGCACAGAGAATCGCCCTTGCCACACAGGTGGGCTCAGGCCTTGTGGGCGTATGTTATGTTCTCGACGAGCCGACAATAGGTCTGCACAAACGCGACAACGCCCGGCTGCTTGGCATACTTGGGCATCTCTGCCGAATAGGAAATACCGTTATAGTGGTTGAGCACGATGAGGACATTATTAAAAGTGCCGAGCATATCATAGATATCGGCCCGGCAGCAGGTGCGCACGGCGGAGAACTCGTCGCACAGGGTACAATTGATGATATTATCAATTGTGAAAGTTCCCTGACAGGCCAATACTTAAGCGGCAAAAAGAGAATCGAGATGCCGTTGCGGCGACGAAAATACAGTCTTAGAAAATGCATCGAAGTCAAAGGCGCATCGGAGAATAATCTCAAAGACATCGATGTCAAATTCCCGCTGGGCGTTTTTACCTGCGTTACCGGCGTTTCCGGTTCCGGCAAAAGCACACTGGTCAACGAAATCCTTCTAAAGGCGCTCAAACGCCGGCTGTACAACTCACGCGAAAAACCAGGCCAACACAAAATCGTTATCGGCACTTCGCTGATTGACAAGGTCATAGAAATCGACCAATCGCCCATCGGCAAAACGCCGCGGAGCAACCCAGCCACTTATACAGGCGTTTTTGACGTAATACGAAAATTGTTCTCGATGACAAGGGAAGCGAAAATCCGCGGCTACAAGCCCGGGAGATTCAGCTTCAACGTCAAAGGAGGCCGCTGCGAATACTGCCAGGGACAGGGCACAAAGAAAATCGAAATGCACTTTCTGCCCGATGTCTATGTTACCTGCCAGAGCTGCAAAGGCACAAGATTCAACCCCGAAACGCTGCAGGTTACCTATAAAGGCAAAAACATCGCCGACGTGCTCGATATGCGGGTTGGGGACGCCCTCGAGTTCTTCACAAATTTTCCGGCGATTACACGTTTTCTGAAAACCCTGAACGATGTCGGGCTCGGGTATATGACCCTCGGCCAGTCCTCGACTACGCTGTCGGGCGGAGAGGCCCAGCGGATAAAACTTTCCGCCGAATTAGGCAAGGCCGCCACAGGCCACACATTGTACCTGCTCGATGAGCCGACGACCGGCCTGCATTTTGCCGATATTCATAATCTTCTGAACGTTCTACAGCGGCTGACCGATATGGGAAATACCGTCGTGGTCATCGAACATAATCTCGACGTAATCAAAATGGCGGATTATATTATAGATTTGGGTCCGGAAGGCGGAAACGCGGGCGGCCAGGTAGTTGCAGCAGGCGCTCCTGAGGAAATTATCGAAAACGACAAAAGCTACACCGCAAAATATCTGAAGACAAAACTCCTTGCAGAGGCCGAAAATCGCAGGGTCAGTTAATTCATTAATCACAGGGGCTGATTATGATTACAAGCGCACTTAAGTGGGTCGGCGATACCGAGGGCTTTCTCGAGCTTATAGACCAGAGGCGTCTGCCGGGGGAGCTTTTAAAACTGAGGTGCAAAAATGTCGAGCAGCTTTTCGATGCGATAAAGTCCCTTGCCGTGCGAGGCGCCCCTGCTATCGGCGTAGCGGGCGCGTACGGCCTTGTCTTGAGTCTTGGGAAACTAAATAATGACAATAATCTCAAAACAGCTCTTTCCGTGATGAATAAGGCCCGGGAATACCTCGCTTCATCGCGTCCAACTGCCGTGAATTTATTATGGGCGATGGACCGGGTCGTAAAAAAAGCGGAACAATTCGTTGCCGATAAACCCAATACCGATTTACAAACACTCAAAGATATTGTGTTAAATGAGGCAAATGCAATCTTCCAGGAAGATGCGGATATGTGCCTGCGGATAGGCAAGAACGGTCAGAAATTTATCAAACAGGGCGATGGTATACTGACTCACTGCAACGCGGGCGCTTTGGCGACGGCAGGCCGCGGGACGGCGCTGTCTATAATGTTTGAGGCGCATGAAAAGGGGAAAAAATTCAGGGTCTATGCCGATGAAACACGTCCCCTTTTACAGGGTTCCCGCCTGACCGCCTGGGAGCTCAAACAGGCCGGCATCGATGTTACCATAATTTGCGACAATATGGCCGGCTGGCTGATGAAGCAGGGGAAAATCAACGCCGTCTTTACAGGCGCCGACCGCATCGCTGCAAACGGCGACGCCGCAAACAAAATCGGCACCTACTCTGTCGCTGTCCTTGCAAAAAAACACAACATTCCATTTTACATCGCCGCACCATCAAGTACATTTGACCTGGGCATAAAAAACGGCAGCCAAATCCCCATCGAACAAAGGCCGGCACAGGAAGTAACCTGTCTCGGCGATAAAATAATTGCACCAAATGGCGTGGATGTTTATAATCCGGCTTTTGATGTAACTGAGGCCGCTCTTATCACAGCGATAATTACTGAAAAAGGCGTAATTGAGAACCCAAATACCGGTAGTGTCACGGAACATCTGAGGCAATAAGTTTATGGCCAGTACAGGTATTCATAACTCAAACCCGACAGAAGTTAATTCTGCCGCTGCCATTGACAGCGAAACCTTGCTCCGCTGGCGAAACCGCAACGTCTATTACTACAGGTGGCTCGAAAAGATTTATAAATTCGTCGTCCGCCCAAACAGCAAAGTTCTGCATGTCGGCTGCGAGTGCGGCGACCTTCTGGCGGCGGTTCAGCCGGCCTACGGCGTAGGCGTTGACACGGACTCGGCTTGCATTGAGCTTGCAAAAAAAAGATTCCCTCATCTAAAATTCCATACCGCAGAGCTGAACGAATTAAATCTCAATGAAAAATTCGATTACGTCATCATCTGCAATTCACTGGGATACTGGCATGACATTCAGCAGATATTTGAACGCATCCGCCCGCTCACGACCGAAAGCACTCGCATAGTAGTAACCTATTACAACTATCTGTGGGAAGGCATTATGCGGCTGGGCTCATCTTTGGGAGTCCGTCGGCCGAATCCTTACCAGAACTGGCTGCCGCCGCATGATATAGAAAATCTGCTCAACCTGGCCGGCTTCGATGTAATCCGCTCGGATTCCTTTGTGCTTTTGCCGAAGCGTATTCCGCCCCTGACAATCCTCTGCAATTATTTCCTTTCGCTATTGCCGGGATTTCGCGTTTTTAATCTTGTCAACCTGGTGATAGCCCGCCCCGCACCCGTTCCAAAGCACGATGAAGATTTGTCCGTCTCGGTAATAGTGCCGTGCAGAAACGAACGAGGCAATATCGAAGATGCGATAAGGCGAATTCCGCCGATGGGCCGCGAAACGGAAATAATATTTGTCGACGGCAACAGCACTGACGGGACCGCAGAGGAAATCGAACAGCAGATTAAGAAAAATCCACATCGCAAAATCAGTTTAATCCATCAGGGCGGCGGAATCGGCAAAGGTGATGCGGTAAGAAAAGGTTTCGCAGCGGCAAAAGGAGATATACTCGTAATTCAGGATGCCGACCTTACGGCCCCGCCTGAGGATTTGCTGAAATTTTACAGGGCACTGCGTGACGGCAAAGGCGAGTACATCAACGGCTCGCGGCTCGTGTACCCGATGGAAAAACAGGCGATGCGGTTTCTTAATCTCATCGCCAATAAATTTTTCGGAATGCTGTTCAGCTGGCTGCTTGGCCAAAGGTTCAGGGACACTCTTTGCGGTACAAAAATGATTCGCAAACAGGACTACGAGCTTATCTCCGCAAACCGCTCCTACTTCGGCGACTTCGACCCGTTCGGCGATTTCGACCTTATTTTCGGCGCTGTAAAACAAAACCTAAAGGTCATCGAAGTGCCCGTAAACTATCGGGCAAGAACCTACGGCTCGACAAGCATCAGCCGGTTCAGGCACGGCTGGCTCCTTTTGAAAATGAGCTGGCTTGCCTTTAAAAAAATAAAATGGCTCGGAAAGGGGCATTAGGCCGGCTTCTATGCAGGATACCAGCACAAATACTAATAATTCCGCTGCGGCACGAGGAGCCATAAAAAAGGTACTGATTTTTATCACCTGCTACAACGATGAAAAATCCATCGAGTCGGTCCTCGAACGTATTCCAAAAGATATATGGGAAAGTAATCGTTTTTATACTGAAATTCTTATCATCGACGACCAGTCGCCAGACAAAACATTTTATGTTGCCGAGGATTTTTCCCGCCGCCATCCGCAATGGAATCTTACAATTCTTTACAACCCCAAAAGCCAGGGTTACGGCGGCAATCAGAAGATCGGTTATTGCTATGCCGCCAAAAAAGGTTTTGATGCCGTTGTGCTGCTGCATGGAAACGGCCGATACGCACCTGAGTATCTCGGGCAGATGCTCGAACCGATTCTCACCGGCCAGGCCGATGCGGTGCTCGGCTCGCGAATGATTCACCGGCTCGATGCACTGAAAGGACGAATGCCTCTGCACAAATGGCTGGGCAATCAGCTGCTGACCTTCATTCAGAACCGTATCCTGAACTGCCGCCTTTCGGAATTTCATACCGGCTATCGCGCCTACAGCGTCGCGGCTCTCGCAGCCATACCATTTGAACATAACAGCGATTATTTTGACTTCGATACCGACATCATTATCCAGTTATTGGATAATCAGAAGCGCATCAGGGAAATTACCGTTCCAACTTTTTACGGCAATGAAATTTCGAGAGTCAGGGGAATCAGATACGCCGTGCGAGTCATCCGCTCGAGCATACTTTCGAGGGTAATGCGGCTGGGCATCTACTACCATCCAAAGTTTGATTACGAACCGTCCTCAAATTACCGTTACAAGGAAAAATTCGGATATCCGAGCTCACAGCAGTTTGCACTCGACCAGGTAGCCGGCGGCTCTACCGTGCTGGACATCGGCTGCGGGCCCGGCTTTATGGCAAGGCGTTTAGCCCAGAAAAACGCAAAGACTGTGTCGATTGACCTGCAAATCCGGCCGGAAGCTGTCGAGAACTCCTGGAAATGCGTCGAGACCGATGTCGACAAATATGAATTCGACGAGGATTTCGGAAAGGTCGATTACATTCTGGCGCTGGATATCATTGAACATTTAAAATCGCCAGAGAGATTATTGCAAATTCTAAGACAGCGTTTTTCCCGCGATGTACCGAATGTTATTATAACGACCGGAAATATCGCCTTTTTCACTTTGAGAATAGCCCTGCTGTTCGACAGTTTCAACTACGGCAAACGGGGTGTGCTCGATATGGATCATACGCGACTGTTCACTTTTTCGACCCTGCAAAGAACGCTCGAAATAAACGGATACGACGTTGTGAAAAAGTACGGCATACCCGCTCCGTTTCCGCTGGCAATAGGTGACAGACCGCTGGCGCATTTTCTATTGCGGGTAAACCGGCTGTTAATCTTCCTCTCGAAAAGCCTGTTCTCTTACCAGATTGCCGTCATAGCAAAGCCCCGTCCTACGCTCGAACACCTGCTCGAAGATGCACATCAGGGCAAAAACAAAAAGCTCAACACCGGCCCCGCGGCGGAGGTATAAATTGTGAAGGTCAGGGAAAAGAAAAAGTCCGAACACGAGCGGGAAAACATACCGACCCTCTCAGGCCGGCGGCGGTTTTGGGCAAAATTTATTCTGCCAATATTTGTTTTCTGCTGGCCGGTGCTGTATTTATTCAATCATGTTTTTTCCATAGACGGAAAATATACAGCAATGGGCAATGATTTTATTGCTTTTTACTACAAGTACAAACTTTATCTATTGGGCTGTCTGGACAACTTTCATTTACCTCTCTGGTCGCCGGCTGAAGCGGCCGGTTTCTCTTTTTTTACAAACCCATTTAGTCAAACTTTTTATCCGCTCAACTTTCTGCTGCTTATCTGGTATAAAATTTTCAGCGGCTACAGTTCGCTCGATTACCAGGTTTTTACAGTCATCGGCATTTCGATTTTTGCCCTTGGCCTTTTTATGTGGCTGCGGCTGCTCAATACTAATCTCAGAGCTGTTCTTTTTGCAGCCCTGATTATGTCCGTCAGTTTCAAAACGACAGAAATACTGAGGTTTCCCAACGCAGTTCATTCAGCCGCCTGGTATCCATGGATACTTTATGCCCTGACAAAAATTATGCTGCCGGGTTCGCGTAAGAATGCCCTGGCAGCAGCGGCCATTCTGGTTTTTTCTGTAACGTGTCTGTGCACAGCCGGCTATCCGTATTATGTTTATTACGCGCCATTTCTCATCGTGCCATACCTGCTGGTTTTTCTTATAAAGCCCCTGCGTATGCGGCTTTTCGGCATTACCCCGATTCCCTGGAGGCAGGCATTGATAACCCTTGTAGCGGCAGGAGTAGTTTCAATTTTATTATGCGGCCCATATTTGCTGGGCCTGCAAAACCTTATGGCCCAGACAACCGACCGCACAGGAAAAAATTTCGAGTATTCGACCGAACACATATTTAATTTCGAGGATACTGTCGGCTCGCTTGTATATCCGCCTGTCTCGCAGGCCGAGGGCTGGTACTTTTTCAGCATAACAGCCGTTCTGATTATATTCTTGTATCTGTTGAGATATAAATCCGTTGCTTCCAGCGAACAAAAAGATATTTTAGCGCCGACAAATCTTAATGACAAATGGGTAAAACTATTCTTTGTAATCTGGATTGCGGTTATCACTTATATCACTTACGGCCGCAGCTCATATTTGTTTATTTTTCTGTGGAAATATATGCCCGGTTTTTCCGCCCTGCGTGTCTGGAGTCGGTTTAACATCATTCTCGTCCCCATCATTGCCGCTTTATTGTCATTTGCCTATGCTTCCTTTGAATCGGTAATCTCGCAAAAATCCGAAGCCAAAAAGAATTCGCAGGTATGGATGCCGATTGTAACAACCGTTGCAGTTTATGCCGTTGTAATTGCCCTTCAGCTTTATCTGTATCGAAATAAAATTTATGACATGTACTGGCAGCAGTTTTTTAAAAATGTATCCTCAAAAGATATAATCTTCCTTATAACCGGTGCTGCCGCATTTCTGACGGTTCTTCTAATAATAATTTTTTCAAGCCGGTTTCGGCTTAAATCAAATTCCTCACTTATCACAGTGCTTGTTATCCTGATACTGGCAGCGACTATTGAGATGAGGCCTGTCGGCGCCAATATGTGGTCGTACCAGAGTAACGCCGTTCCTGAACGCTTTAAGCTGGATGTCGCACAAATAGACGAACTTTCGTTTCGCTATGCCCGCACGGATTACGAAAACACAATTTCTCTTGGACCAAACTTCAACACCGGTATTGTTCCCAACTGGTATTTCAATCGATATGCCAAATTCCTCGGGGAAACAGATAACCAGCTTGACGTTCGAAGAATACTGCTCGGCGTTCGTGACGGAACAAAGATTTTCTTCTCCGAATCAATAGCGCATTCGACAATCCAGTCGTTTTTGAATGATGCAGTTCGCTATAAAAATACCGGCAAACTTGTGTCTTATAACGGCGATGAGCTAATCTGGGAAATCAATACCCCCGTCAATGGGTACTTTAGTTTCATCGATAACTGGTGTCCGGGCTGGAAGGTCTTTGTGGATGACAAAGTTGCTGATATGGAATTGCTTTTTGGAACATTTAAATCCGTCGGACTATCAATAGGGCATCACCGCGTCAGGTTCTGCTATCAGCCGAGATTGTCTGATTTTCTGCATCCCCCTTCGGTGCCGACATCGCAAACGACTAAACTAAGTGATTTTAAAAAATAGACTGGGCTAACTATGAAGATACTCGAATGGTTTAAACTCCCGCAAACAATGGGCATCAATAATCTCGACGACCCCGCTGTTACGATGCTGCACGCAAAAATTGCACAGAGCAAACTTTTTCTTCGAAGATTATACATCGACTTCTACAAACAGCTCGAAAAAGCCGTGTCGCCCGTCCAAAACAAAATCATTGTCGAGCTCGGCAGCGGAGGCGGCTTTATCAAAGAGGTCATTCCAAACGTAATTACATCCGACATCCTCGAACTGCCGAATGTTGACAAGGTCTTCTCCGCCGTCAATATGCCTTTTGAGGATAACAGCATAGACGCACTTTTAATGATTGACGTCCTTCATCACATCGCCGATTCGATGGCCTTTTTCAAAGAAGCCTTTCGCTGCCTTAAAATCGGCGGTAAAATCGTTATGATTGAGCCGGCAAATACCCTGTGGTCACGTTTTGTCTACGGGAATTACCATCACGAGCTTTTCGATACAAAAGCCAAATGGGGTCTTGAGAAAACTGGTCCGCTTTCGCACGGCAACGGCGCTCTTCCATGGATAATCTTTTCACGCGACAGGAAAATATTCGAAAGCGAATTTCCGTCCCTGAAAATCCTTGCGATACATAATCATACGCCTGTGC
>Ga0315288_10004871_pt1 | contig 17083 bp, 12 predicted proteins | sample YL17G11_20_MG_FD_203454 | JGI IMG/M metagenome (GOLD analysis project Ga0315288, IMG submission 203454) | Sediment microbial communities from Yellowstone Lake, YNP, Wyoming, USA - YL17G11_20 | ecosystem: Environmental > Aquatic > Freshwater > Lake > Sediment | place: USA: Wyoming | collected... | reverse complement strand
GCACAGATTACCCTAATCTTCGCAGGTAAAGGAGTCAAGGGTTTTGCCGGGGCCGTGCCGCATGACCGCCGACCAGCTAAGCCAACAATGCACGGCTGCCTGCGGATCCCCGCCAGACACACCCGTCAAATATGCACCACCTTGGTGCCGAAGAGTTGGCCGTAGGCCTTGAACAGGTGCGACACGTCGCCGTAGATGAACAGTTGGTGGAAGCCCTTGACGTCGCGGCAGTCGGGGATGTCGTCGCAGGCAACCTCGACGCTGGTGCGGCAGCCGCCCGACGGCGGCGTGTCGATGTTGGCCACCACCTTGCCCGTGCCGAGGATCATCGAGCCCGGACCCTCGAACTTCATCAGCGTCACCTTCTGCCCGAGGCGCCACAGGACCTGCGGCGAGACGCCGATGGCCGACTCCGAGTGGCTCCGCAGGATAAACGGCTCGTGCGGCTTGTCGAAGCCGTCGAGTTTCGTCGGGCAGGTGCAGTGGGCGCCCATGAGCGTGTTGTTGACCGTGTTGGGGGCGGGGTCCTGCATGAAGCCCGGCCGCTCGCACAGGTATGACGAGAGCATCTGCGAGAGGCCGGCGCTGATGTCGGCCTCGCAGCACCCGACTTTCCCCTCGTCCAGGAGCGCCAGCCACGCCATGCACGGCGGGCACGGAATCTGCCGGCTGCCGACCAGGCCGAGGCAGTCCATCGTGATGGCCTGGCAGTTCTCGGCGGCCATCAGGCGGCGCGACGCCACGAGGTTCTTCGCCGCATTGAGCACGTCGTTTTTCGACGGCTCGACGATGTTCTTGGCTTCCTTGGTGAAGTAGTCGGCGATGGCCTTGACCTCGTCGCCCATTTCGACCTTCTTGAGTTCCTCGGGGAACCGCGACCGCGGCAGGTAGTGTAGCGTGGTGCCGACAATCTCGAGCGTGCGGTCCTCGGCCTTGTCGCCCGCCATGACGAGGAAGCGGGTGTTCCTCATCTGCCAGTTGGCCTTGAAGAGTCTCAGGCCCGTGGTCAGCCAGTCGACGTCTTGCGTGGCCCCAAGGAAGACGCCGGGGGCGCGCGATGACCTCCCGAGGTGGCCGGTGAACGACGTGCCCATGGGGCTGAAGATCACCGTGGGAATCGTGCCGCGCTTCGCCACGAAGGCGTCGATCTGGTTCCACCCGCTGTTCAGGTCCATGCAGGTCAGGAGCACGCCGTCGACGGGTGAGGCCTTGAGTTTCTCAAGGAACGCGTCGGCGTCCTGAGGCGAGGCGATGGGGTCCTGGATGACCTCCAGCGTGACGCCCAGTTTCTCGGCGGCCTTGGTCAGCGTCTCGGTGTACTGTTTCTGGTGGCCGGCGATGTCGTACGAGGCGCCCGGCCACCCCATCCAGTACTTCTCGACGCGCGGGTGCATGAAGGCGGCCCGGACGGTCGGCCCCTTCGTGGGCTTAGCGTCTTCGGCAAAGAGCGAGGACGCAAAGTCCAGGACGCCGATCTTCAGGGCCATGGCCGAAGCGCCGGCCGTGGCCAGGAACTTCCGCCGACTGATGGCACAGGGACACAGCGAAAGGAAATGCGGAGTACGGGTTTGCATGCGCAGCCTCCTTGGACTGGGGGAAAACGCGCGATTCTACGAGCGTCGCCGTCAAGGTATCGCTTGGGCCGGACGGCGTCAATCGGAAAAACGGCATCGAGAGAACGGCAAGGCGCCGCGTGGCCATGTGCCTCGGTTCAGGGAAACCCATTTTACCGGTGACCTTCATGCCAGGTTACGCTATTCTTCTTGGCAAAGTCGGAGAGCGTGCCCATGAAAGGACGACCGACGGACCATCGAAACCTTGACCTGACGGCGTTCAACCTTGACGTCGTTCGCCGCCGCGCGGGCGGCCGCGTCATCTGGCAGCCGCGCATCGGCTGCTGGTTGACCGACAAACTGTTCGCGGACCAGCCGCTCCCCGCCCCGTACACGGGCATGACGATGTCGCAGATTTACCGGTCGCTCGGCTGCTCGAACCGGGTGTACGACTTCGGCGCGTGCTTCCGGTCGCAGGAGGACCCGGCTGTCCGCACCAGCGAGCGGCAACTGAACGAGACCGACACCGAGACGCTCATCGAGACGCCGGTCGGCCGGCAGCGCGCGGTCCACCGCCGGCACCCGAGCAACAGGTACCGGCCAGAGACGCTCAAGTGGGAAATGTCCGACGAGGCCGAGATACGCGTGGGCGCGTGGCGCGAGGAGCGGCGCACGTGGTCGTGGGACCAGGCCGCCTATGAGCGCCTCTCGAAGGAGTGGGCGGGCCTGGGCGCCCCGACCATGTGCGTGCCGCGCACCAACGTTCAGAAACTATACCTCGAAACGATGGGCGTGCCGGGGGCGATCTTCGCGCTTGCCGATAACCCCGCCGCCCTCGAGCGGTACTTCGAGGCGCTCACAGTGACCGAAGATCGCCTCATGGACGTCATAGCCGCCAGCCCGGTCGAGATCATCAACTTCGGCGACAACGTTCATGCCGCAACGCTCTCGCCCGCGCTCTTCCGCAAGTACGTCCTGCCGCGGTATCAGCAAAGGTGCGCGAGGCTTCATGCTGCAGGCAAGTTCGTCAACGCCCATTGGGACGGCAACTGCCGGCCCCTGCTGCCGATGGCCCGCGACACCGGCCTCGACGGCATCGAGGCCATCACCCCCATCCCGCAGGGCGACGTGACGCTCGAAGAAACCAAGGCGGCCCTCGGCGATATCTTCCTGGTGGACGGCATCCCGGCGGTCTACTTCGACAAGACGTTCAGCACGCGAACGCTCCTGGACTGCGCGCAGAAGTGCATCGATCTGTTTGCGCCGCACCTCGTCCTGGGGATAAGCGACGAGATCTCCTCGACGGGCGACATCGAGCGGATTCGACGGGTGGGCGAACTCGTCGACGACTACAACGCGAGCGTCTAGCGGCTGCCCCAGGACATCCGCATGATGGTCTTCGCAGGCCGCGATGCACCTGGATTGCGCCAGGGTCGCGGCAGCCGGGGAAGGCCGCCGCGCGGCAGTCGGGGCCATGAAGCGGCCTCTTACCGCGTAGCCGGCCTCGGCGGGCGCACCGGCGTGGCGGGCTGAGGCGGGCCGCTCGGCGAGGCGCGCCCTTCCGTGGAACTCAGGTCTTTCAGGATCAGCACGTCGCCTTCACTGAGCACGAGCGAAATCGCCACCGACCGCTCCACGCACAAGGCCTTCGCCGGATCGGTGGCGGAGGACTGCAAGAACATGCGGACGAGGCCCGTGATCCGGGCCTCCTCGCGTCCCTGGCCGACCATGGAGAGTTGGTAACTGAACCACTGCGTGCGATCGTCCGCGACCTTGCCGGCCAGGCCGGCCTGGGCCTTGATCTCCTCGTACACAGATCGCTCGCGTCTGCCGTCGCTCACGCGCCAGGTGACAAACGTCTTGGGGAGCGCCGCCATGAGTTTCCCCGCCAGGGCGCCGATGAGGTAGTTGCGCGACGGGCAGGTTTCCGAGACGAGTTTCCACTTGCCGTCGGGGTAACCGCAGAGGACCCAGCAGGCGTGCTGCGCATCAAGGGTGTCGCCGCTGACGGCGTTGGGGATCGCCCACTTGATGCGCAGGCTGCCCTCGATGACGCACAGGGAACCGTACCACGTCCGTTCCTCGCCCTTCGGAAGGCTGGCCGGGCGCGCAAAGGCCGTCTCCATGCGGGCGCGGGTCACCACGAACTGGATCTGGCCGGCGGTCGCATCCCTGCGGTGCTGGGCCAAGGCGCTCGCGTAGGCGCCGCGCGGACCGTAGTCGCTCATGAAGTCGCGGGCGAGCATGCCGGAGAGCCCGGCAAAGTCGCCGTCGCCGACGGCCTTCCAGAACGCGTCGAACGCTGGCCGGACTGCCGGGGGAATCGCCTCTGTGCCGCTGCCGCTCACCGGCACGCGGAGCCTGCTGATCGGCGCGGGGCGAGGCGGACCCAGCCGATCAAACGATTCCCCATACATCCTGCGCAGGTCGGCGACCACGTCGCTGGCGCCGGCGGCGCGGGCGAAGTCGGCGGCGGTCTCGCGGGCCGACTCCGCATCGCCCGTTGCCGCGTAAAGGCTAACGAGGGCCCGGAACGCCTCGTCGCGCAGCGGAAACGCCGGGTACCGGTCCACGACGCCCTCGCACAACGCGATCGCACGCATGACGCCTCTCTGGCCCCCGTGGCGGGCCAGGTCGTCGGCCCGCGCCCACATGGCGTACGGGGCGTAGCGGCTCGTCGGCTGCTCGGCATACATCTTCTCGAGCGCCGCGGCACACGCCGCGTCGGTCTGGTCGGAGACCAGGCACCGCGCGGCCTCGACCGTCCAGGCGTGGGATGCGGCCGCGTCCTCGGCAGAGGCCGGCGCCGTGACGGTCACCAGCAGCGTCGCCGGGTCGGTAATGCCCTCGAAAGAGAGGCTGAACTTGCCCGGAGCGGGCAAAACGAATTCGCCCGGGCCGGGCCCGGCACCTGCCTCCTGCCCGACGACCACGAGGATCTTGCGGCTAAACGACTTACCGGGGGGCACAGGGATCGTCGCGGCCGGTCCGCGCGGGAGCCGGCGCAGCAGCGTAAACCGCCTCGGCGCGCCCTCACCCATCTTCTGCACCGTGGCTCGCAGCGGCTGGTCATCGCGGCACTCCACCGTCTTGGCCGACGTGTTGTGCCACGTTATCCGTAGGACCAGCGGTTCGCCGGGCAGAACGGTATCGCCGATGACAGCGACCTGGGGATGAAGCCCGACCGGCGGCTCGGCCGCGCGCGGCGCCGGCGGCGTCACATCCGGCGCAGTCGCGGGGGCGGCTTCGATAAGCGCAGGCAGAGCCGCCAGTGCAGCCGTTGCCAGGAGTGCCCTCAGGGGAGTCATGCCGCTCAGGACCCTTCGCTCAGGCGCTCGTAGTAGCGCTTCAGGTAGTCCTCGTAGCCGCGAGGCATGGGCTTTTCGAGGGCGTCGAGAACGTCTTTCTTGACCTCGTTGGGCAGGGCGGCGCTGGTGTCCTTGCGGACGCGGACCTCGCCCCCCAGGAGCATCTTGGTGCCCTTCAGGCTTTCCAGGACCACGTCTTTCTGCCGCAGCGCGTTCAGGTATCGCCCGGCCAGGAGGTCTCGCTGGACCTTGCGCATGCCCTCGATGGCCTCGTCGAGGGCGAAGGCGTCGTAGTTCTTGACGGCCAGACCGGCCTTGACGCCCTCGGCCTTGTTCCGCAGTTGTGCCTGCTTGCCGGCCAAGCTGCCCATGCGCCGCTGGAGTTCGGGCGGGACGGGACCTTCAAGGCCTTCGCCGCCCGCGCCTGAGACCTTGCCGCCGCCCGTCGCGCCGCCGGCCGGGTCCTTGCTGGAGTCCTTGACCTCGCCCTTCGAGAAAGCGTCGGGCGCCAGGCGGGTCGGGGTGCGCCGGCCGCCCTTGCCGGTGGCCTCTTCCTCGACAAACTCGCCGGAGGCCTTGCCCTGGCGTCCCTCGCCGGAGCGGCCGGAGATCTCGCTGGAGTTGGGCAGCCGGTTGCCCGTCACGCCCTTGGCCGAGAAGTTCGAGATGGGGCCGTCCATGGCGTCCCAGCCCGCGCCCTTGTCGGCCGAGTCGGCCGCGCCGCTGGTGGTGTCCTCGATCTCCTCGAAGAGGTCCTCTTCCTGCTCCAGGAGGTCGCCCACGAGGTCTTCCATCTGCTCGGGGAGTTCGGCGTGCGGCACTTCGACGTCCTTGGCAAACTCCTCCTGCTTCCACCGCTCGCGGTCGGGAGTGTCGGGGAGCCACTTCTCGAGGTTCTCGGCGAGTTCCTTGGCGGCCTCCATGCCGAGTTCCTCGAGCGGCACGACGATGTCCATCGCCTTCTTCGAGAGGGCGTCGGCGGCCATCTCGACGTCGGTCTTGACCTCGATGAGTTCCTTGATCAGGCTGGGGTTCGAGGCGTCGACCTCGGGAATCTTCGAGAAGTCAGAGATCTGCTCGGTCAGGAACTTGTCCCACTGGTCCTCGATGGCCTTCAGACGCTCGAGTTCCTTTTGGTCGGCCTCCTGGAAATCATCGACGGGCTTCTTGGCGAGTTCCTTGGAGGCCTCGATGACCTTCTTCTGGACGGCGGCCAGTTCCTTGAGGCGGTCCTTGAGGGCCTTGAGCGACGCCAGGGCATCGGGCGGAAGGTCCGACGGGGCGAGTTTCTTCTGGTCGTCCTTCACGGCGTTCTGAAGTTTCGGCACGATGTCGAGGATCCGCCGCAGCACAGCGATGATGGTGTCCTGGTCGTCGGCCAGGGCCTTCGACAGGGCGGGCACCGTGGCCAGACGCGAGGCGTCGGCCAGGTCGCCCACGGCCTTCGCCTTGGCGATGGCCGAGGCCATCTCGTTGGCCGACAAGACGTTCAGCGTCTCCTTGATGGCCATCGAGTCGGCGTCGAATGTCACTTCCTTGATGACCGACAGCGTGGCATCGCGGATGCCCTTCTGCTCTTTCTCAAGACTCGTGCCGCCCGACCTGACCTCAGGAAGGCCCTTGAGTTGCCTGAGGGTGCTCGTGACGGCGCGGGCCTGCTCCTGGCTCTTGAGGATTTCGCGGAGGCGGTCGTAGAGTCTCTGGAGTTGCTGGAGTTTCTGCTCGGCGGCCGCTTTCTTGTCTTCCAGGACGATCTTGTACTTGGCGGTGGAGGCCGTGTTGGGCCCCTTGGCGGTATTGCCGCCCTGGTACGTGCGGCGGTCGTCGGCCTCGGCCCAGTACATGACGGTCTGGCCCAGTTTGTACATCGTGCCGTCGAGCACGAGGCCGTAATCGAGGATGGCCTCCTTGGGGTCACTGAACTTCTTCCAGGTCGACACGGTACGGGCCTCGGCCTGCCCTTCCGCCTGGACCTTGAGGCGTACTTCGCCGAGGCCGTAGCGGTCGGAAGCCTTGAGGCTCATCTTGACGGTCTCGCCGACGCCGGCGCCCGTGTCGCGGCCGGGCACAGTGAACTGGATGGTGGGCGGCTGGTCCTCGAGGGCCACGATGCGGTAGACCACGGCGGCGCCGTCGGGCGCCTGGCCGTCGAGATGGATCTGGTATGTGTCGTTCTTGAGGACCGTGAACCGCGTGGTCATGCTGCGTCCGTTCTCGGTCGGGAGGCACTTGACGGCCGCGCCGCCGCCGAACAGCAAGTTCCCGGCCTGGATGGCCGACGAGACCTGCACGGTCATATCGACTGTGGTGCCGATGAGGCACCGGATCTCGCCGCCGTTGTTCTCGACCTTCTGCGGTTTGAGTTCCGTGTACTCCGGATAGTTGTAGACCACATCGATCCGCTCGATGAGCGGCGGCTCGCGCAGCGCCACCTTGAACTGCGGGCTCTCGGTCCCGCCCACCGTCACCGCGTAGGTGAACGGCTGGAGCACCTGAGGGATGTGGAACGCAAACCGGTCGAGGCGTTCCGGGCTGCGTGCGAGGGCCTTACGCGAGAAGCCGCCAGTGCCGTCGGCGATGTCGAGCGAGCCCTCGTACATCTTGCCCTTGGGGTCGGCGATGACGACCTCGATGTCCATCGGCTCGCCCTTGATCCACGAGACCGCGCCGGGCTTGACCTCAAGGAGCCGCACGTCGCCGATCGAGGCGACCTTGCCGAACGGCATCAGGATCTGCATGGCCGCCGAGTAGAACCGGCCGAACCCGAGGACGACGAAGGCCATCAGGGCCAGCGAGGCGATGAAGGCGGCGATCGCCCAGCGCCTGGCCCGGCGATCGTCGACGGCCTGCATGAGGTTGACGCCGCGCGCCCCGGCGGCCGCCTCCACGATGGCCCGCTCCACCAGCACCGGCGACCAGTCGTCCGCCGCCTCCGTCAGCAGGATCGTATTGATGAGGCTGTTGCCGAGCGACGCGATGCGCGTCTCGAGGAACCGCGCCACTTCCTTGTCGCTCGGGTCCCACCGCAGCGGCACGATGATGCACTTCCAGAACGTGACGGCGGCCGTGCCCATGCCCAGGACCCAGAAGGTCACCCGCCAGGGCGTCCCGAAACGCAGATACCCCTGCGCGAGCGTCAGCACGAGGACCGTGCCGCAGAGGATCGTGACCATCGCCAGGACGCCCTCAATGATGCGGAGCCGGCGCCTCGTGGCACGGACCCGGTCAACCCGGTTCAGGACCTCGTAGTACGGCTGGTAGTTGGTCAGCGTGGTCATGCGTTCGCCTATTGGTACATCGGCAGCGGCGCAGCACCAAGCACATTATATTCTACGAATGGTCCTCCGGCTAACGCAAATATTACGGTTTGATGGTGACCTTGGTGCCGCCCGGCACGACCATGTCGAAGAGTTCCTCGACGTCCTTGTTGAGCAACCGGATGCAGCCCTCGGAGACCTCGCGGCCGATGCTCGAGGGGTCGATTGTCCCGTGAATGCCGTAGTGGTTGCCGATGTCGATCCACCGCGTTCCGAGGGGGTTGTCGGGAGCGCCGCCGGCTTTGAAATCGGCCTTGGTCTTGTGCTGCGGCTGATACGGCGGGTTCTTCATCTTGCTCTTGACGACGAAGGTGCCCTCCGGGGTCTTATTGCTGGCGCCGATGCCGATGCCCCACATCCGGATGCAGACGTCGCCGAGCCAGGCCTGGATTTCCTTGCGCCCTTTCAGGATCTCAACGTGGATGGGGCCCTGGATGACCTTGATCTGCTGTCCGGCCGCAACGCTCGGCGTGTTCATGCCATTGACGCGCATGATGAGTTCGAAGGGCACCGAGTGCTTCTTGCCGATGGCGATGAGCGAATCGCCCGACACAACCTGGTACGCCTTCTCGTACGGGTCATCGGGCAGACGCCGGTTCGAGAACTGGATCTTGTCGGCCAGGCCGAGAAGCGCTTGGCGGACTTCCCTGCGCTTGGCGCCATCGACACCGGTCCTGAGGGCCTCGCTCAGACGCTTCTGGGCCTGCACGGGCCGGTCGCGCACCATGGCCAACCCGTCGTCGGCGGCCGCATCGCCGGGCCCGGCCGGCCCGGGGCCAGTGCCCGGCGTGGCCGGCGTACCGCCCGGTGCGGCGACAGGCGTGGAGGCGTTCGGCCCTTCGCCCGGTTCAGGAGTCGCCGGGGCGGCCACAGGCGTGCCCGGCGTTTCGACCGTCACCGGAGGTTGCGGCAGCGCCGGCGGCTTGTCCGACTTGCCCAGGTAGTGCGTCCCCAGCAATATCCCGGCGACCAGGATGGCGGCAATCCCGATCGCCACCACAATGCGACCCAACGTAGTCATGCGGATCCGACCCCTTTCCTTATGCCTGGTTGTGCTCGGCCCCGGCGCCGGGCCGCCAACAAGTGTAAACGAAAAGGTTCCAGGTTCCAAGTTTCAAGTGGCGAGGGTTTCAAGTGGCGAGATTTCCCGACCCGCTTCGCTCGCCCGGAATGGCCGCCGAGTTTGGCAATCCGCGACTGAGCCGCCGCTACGCGTCGAACGTCAGAATCTCCGTGTCGGTGACGATCATCGGCACGCGGCGGTCCCAGTCGGCCGTCGGAATCTCGTCGAGCACCTGTTCATGAAACGCGACCACAATCCTGGCGGCCCGCAGGTTCGGGTCCCCGAGGAACCGGTCGTAGAACCCCCCTCCCTTGCCGAGCCGGTTGCCCGATCGGTCCACCGCCTGGCACGGCGCCAGGACGACGTCGATCTCCGCCGGGGGCACCACCGGTGCATCGGGCGCATCGAGGATGCCGAGCGGGCCCGCGCGGACGGCCGGGTGGCCCTCAGCGGCGGCCACGTCGGCCGGCGCGAGGAGCACCGCCACCATTGTGCGCTCGCCCATGGGCGTCTCGCAGCCCGGCGCCCCCGGCTCGATCCGCGGGATGGCGACGCGCTTACCCTCCCCCCAGGCCCACCGGATGATCGGCCACGTGTCGATCTCCGTGGGGAGCGAGAGGAATGCCATGAGGGTCCGCGCCTGCCGCAACGCCGGAAGGTTCGCCAGTTTCTGGGCCAGGGCGGTGCTGGCGGCCCGGCGCCGACTGGGCGTGAGTTCCGCGAGCACGTCCGACACCATCCGCCGCACCCCCGCCTTGGCTCGTGCGATCTCGTCGTCGTTCATGGTTCCCGAATGTAGCGGGTAGTCTGACTTCTGTCCAGCAACTGACGGGTAACGATGCACGAGGGCAGGGGGAACTGGTCCTGAGGCTACAAGCCGAAGAAGTCGGGTTCGCCGCCCGGCTTCTTGGGCGGCGCATGATCCACCGGACCTGGACCAACAGGCACCGTCGCCGGAGCAGGCCCCAGCGACGGCCCGGAAACCCAGCCGAACGGGTTCACGAAAATCGGCCGGTGCGGCGGGAGCGCGACGGCCCCTGTGGCCTCGCCGCCCAGGATGATCCATTGACCGGCGCCGGGTCTTCCGAGCGCCGGCTTCCCGTCGCCGGCCGCACCGGGCGCCGCAAAGCGGTCCGCCCTCACGGCCAGCAAACTCCCCGATCGGTGGACCGCGAGCAAGGTGTACTCGCCATCGGGGCCGGCGACGTTCTCGCGGACCTGGGCATAGACCACGATGCCGCGCGGCGACTCCGTCGCGGCCTTCGCCAGATCGGCCGTCGCCTGAGACACGAACGCATCGCGGTAACGCGCGCCCACCTTACCGAGGGCGGCAAGCATCGCCGTGCCGGTATTCATGGCTGCGTCCTTGGCCTTCGGATCTATATCCGGCGACGCGATGAGGCGCCACGCGTCGCGGGCCATGTCGGCAAAGATCGCGTACAGCCCGTCGCCGCAGACGACGGTCTCGCCCTTGCAGTTCGGACATGGCTCGGTCTCTTCCCGGTAAATCGGGCGGACCATGCCGTTGACGTTGTGGTAAGCGACGAGTTTCTTGACGATGATCTTTCCGCTGCCCTCGCATTTGCCGCAGCGGCTCCGGGTCTTGGCGCTGCGGGCGACCGCCGCAAACTCGGCGGGCGTCGTGGGCCTGCCCCCCAGGGCCGTGACGGCGACGGGCCAGTACGGTTTCGGGAGTTCCGCCAGCGGCTTCAACCGGGCGCCGGCCGACAGAAGCGCGCTGCGCAGCGCCGGCGCGGGAACCAGGAAGGTCTTATCGACGCCCACCAGGTCGATGAACACGCCGACCACGGCGCCCGAGGCGTCGAGCGCCGGGGCGCCCGTCGCCAATTCCACCCGCGGGCTGGCAAACGCCAGGAACGTCGCGGCCGCTTTGGGCGGATCGAGTTTAAGGACCGTCGCCAGGTCGGCGGCCCCTGCCCCGTTCTTCACCATCCCCTTGACGAGGTCGAGGTCCTTGGCCCACTTCCAGCCGAGCATGACTGCCTCGTCATTGTCGGCGGGGAGCGCTGACGCAATGGCGAGGCCCCCCAGGTCCGTCTTCGGCTGGTCCAGGGCGATGGCAACCAGGCCGATGGCCGGGTCGGCCATGCCAAACTGGCGCCCCGTACCGGTGCTCTCGTCGCGGAACCGGACGGTGATCTGCTTGACGCCCGGCTGGGCCACCGAGGCCAGGTCGGTGACCACGAACTTGCCATCGCCGAGCAGGAATCCGCTGGCGTAGGCCACGGGCAGGCCGAGCGGCCCGTCGACGGTCACCAGGCATACCTTGGGGCCAACCTCCTTGCGGGCGGCGATGACATCCACCGGCTGGGCTGCGCGCACCGACAGCGCCCCCAGGACCAGGGATGACCCCAGGATCGCCACGGTCAGTGCGTTACGGCAAAACGTCCGCATGCTTCTAACTCGGCTACCCCGCGCCCTTCTCTACAGTTGTACGACGGACCCGGGCGGATTATCTTCAGTTTCCCGCCGTCCGCCTTCCGGCTAATCTTAGCAGAAAATGGCGGCGCGTCCAGACCGCTGCCGCCGCCTGTGCTATGGACGGCCCCGCGCCACGGCGGTATAATGCCCGCTGACCTGGCCGGCATGATCGGCCTGCACCAGGGGAGCCGGCACCTCATGACGCCAACGACGCACGGATCGCCAGCCGCCTACCCGGCGGGCATGAACTGGAAACGCATGGTCAAGGTCTGGGCCATTCTTGGCTTGAGCATGGCCGTGGCGACCCTGGCCGGGCTGGCGGCCATGCCCAAGGCCGAACCGGCGGGCGAGAAGGGCCTGGCCTCGGTCGAGGCGATCATCTGGCCGAAGGGCGTCGCGCATACCCGGCCCTGGCGTTTCATCATCATCCATCATTCCGCCACGCAGTCCGGAACGCTCCAGGCCATCGACCAGTTCCATCGCGACCGCGGGTTCCAGGAGGTGGGGTACCATTTCATCATCAACAACGGGCGGTCGCGCGGCACCGTCGACGGCGATATCAGCCTGACGGCTCGTTGGATCGAGCAACTGCCCGGCGCACACACAAGCGTGGCGAACCATCCGGAGTTCAACACCGAGGGGATTGGCATATGTCTGGTCGGCAACTTCGAGCAGCAGCCGCCGACGGCCGCCCAGATGACGTCGCTCGAGATGCTCGTCCAGTCGCTCCGCGACAAATGCAGCATTCCGCTGGATCGGGTCCTCGGGCACAGCGACCTGAAGAGCACCCAGTGCCCGGGCCGGCTGTTCCCGATGGAGACGTTCCTGATGGACCTTCGGACGGCTTACGTGAAGCACCGCCTGATGGCGCCGAGCCCGGCCGAATAGGACGCGGCAAGGAGTCCCTGGTTGAGCCAGGTCCCGAACGAGAACGATTGGGACATTAACCCCGACGAGGCCCGCCTGGGCACCGGCGAGATCACCGACCGCATGGACCGCGCGGCGATCCTGATGCGGCGCGATCCGTTGAGGCGCGGCAACATCGTCCACCTGCCGGACCAGGGCGACATGGTCGTCCTGGGCGACATACACGGCGACCGCGAGAACTTCCACAGGGTCGTCGACTGGGCCGCCCTCCACCGCCACAAGGAGCGGTACCTCGTGCTCCAGGAACTCATCCACGGGGGCCCCCTCGACGAGGACGGCACCGACCAGAGCTTCAGGCTCCTTGAGGAAGTGGCGGAACTCAAGACCCGCTATAAGTCGCAGGTCCAGATGGTCCTCTCGAACCACGACCTCTGCGAGGTCCTGGGGTCCACCGTCTCGAAGGCCGGGCAAAACGTCAGCGCCCCGTTCTGGAAAGGCATTGAGTTAGCCTACGGGCCGGCCTGGCCCGAGGTGCACGGGGCATACCGGCGGTTCCTCTCGTCGCTGCCGCTGGCAGTGCGGACGCCCCAGGGCGTGGTCATCAGCCACTCCACGCCCCAGATGGAGGCCATGGAGCACTTCGACTGCGGCATCTTCGAGCGGGCCCTTGCGCTCGACGACTACATGCCCGGCGGCAGCATCTACGAACTCGTCTGGGGACGCAACCACGACCAGGAGGCCGCCGACGCCTTCGCCAAGTGCGTCCAGGCCGACATCCTCGTCACCGGGCACCAACAGTCGATGCCGGGCGTCAAGACGCCCACCTCGCGGCACATCATCCTGACGAGTGACGGCCCGCTCGGCCGATTCCTCCTGGCGCGCCTCAGCGTCAAGGTGCCTTACCACGTCCTCCTGCGCCAGGTGACGAAGATCCGGTCGCTGGATGAGCGTTAGTAGTCCTGGGGCCTATCCCGCCTCGCGTGCGCATGCGGATTTCCTTGACTTTGGGGCCACCCGGCAGTATCGGTTACCGCGTCCGTGTGGTGAAGCGGCGCGGCAGTCGCGAGGGCAGCCGGCTCGCGGGGTCGACGAGCGGGGCACTCCAGCCCGCCACCATCCCGCGGCGGCCGGGCGGGACACGCCTTGATGTCACCCACCATGGCGCACGAGAGTCCGCGGGCTGAGGGAGGCCACCATGGCCGAGACGATTGAGGACTTTGTCAGGAAACTCCAGGCCGAAGGGGTCCAGGCGGGCCAGGCGGCCGCCGGCGAAATCACGGCCAAGGCCCGCCGCGAGGCCGACCAGATCGTCCGGCAGGCCGAGGCCCGGGCCAGCCAGATCGTCGAAGACGCCGATGCCCAGGCACAGGCCAACCTGGCCAAGGGCCGGACGGAACTCCAACTGGCCGCCCGCGACACGGCCCTTCGCCTCCGCGAGGCCCTCGGCCGCGCCGTCCGGGCCGCTCTGGCCGCAGGCGCTAAGCGCGGACTCGACGACCCCGAGTTCCTGCGCCGGCTCCTCTCGGACATCATTCTTCAGTACGCCCAGGCCGACCGCGAGCAGCAGGTAACCTTTCGCGTCAACGTGACGCCCGACATGCAGGCGAAGCTCGCCGATTGGGCGCTGCACCACCTGCACCAGGGCAACGTGTCGCTGGACCTCAAGGGCACGCTCGCCGAGGCCGGCTTCGAGTACCAGGTCGAGGGGGCCAGGATCGAGGTCACGCTGAGTTCGGTGGTCGACGCCCTGAGCGACCTCGTGAGCCCCACCTTGCGCGAGATGCTCGAGAAATCGCTCGGCGAAACCCAGCCTGGCGGCACTTAGCCGCGGGTTGAGGGCAACCCGTGGCACGCGAGAACGAAGCGCCATGGCGCAACGCAACTACTATCTCGTTTCCGCCCTGCCCTCGCTGGGCGACCTCGGCGCCGTGCCGCCGATGACGCTGGCGGACCTGCGCGAGCACGCCCAGGATCATCCGCGGCCGCGAGCCATCATCGACGCCTTTCTCCTCGGCGACGATCTGGCGCAGCGAGATGCCTTCCTGGCGGGCGAGACCCAGGAGGTTGCCCCCACGGTCCTTACGCCCGGCCAGGTCCGCGACGAGGAGCCGATGCCCGCGCCCCTCGCGCCTGAAGAAGAGGCGGCCGCCGCGCGCATCGCCGCCGATACCGTCTGGGCGGCATACTTTCGCCATGTCGCCGCCGTGGCCGCGCGCGAGGGCAGCCCCCTCCTGGCCGCCTGGGTCGATCATGAGGTGGCCCTGAGGAACGCCTTGGCCACGGCCCGCGCGCGGGCGCTCGGCCTGGAGCCCGCCGATTACGTCGTGGCTGCGGAACTCGCCGCCACCGATGGAGATTTCGAGCCCCTCCTGAATGACTGGGCGGCCTCGGCCAACCCGCTCGAGGGCCTGAAGGTGCTCGACCGGGCCCGCTGGCAATGGCTGACCGAAAACGAGGCGTGGTTTTCTTTCGGAGACGATGAGTTGGCCGCCTATGCGGCCAAATTGATGCTCGTCGTGCGCTGGCACAGACTCAGCCAGGCCACATGATGGCGGGGTGGCGTGGGCGTGCCATCCGCCTTCGAGAGTTTCTCGACGAGAGGAAAGCATCCGTGAACGGACGAATCGTAGCAGTCTTCGGGAACATGGTCGTCGCCGAAGCCGACGGGCGCGTGGTCCAGAACTCGGTGGGCTACTGTTGCCGGGGCGACGGCGCGCGCCTGCTGTCGGAGGTCATCCGCATCCGCGGGCGCCTGGCCGACCTCCAGGTCTTCGAGGAGACCCGCGGTCTGAAGGTGGGCGACCCGGTCGAGTTCCACGACGCCATGCTCTCGGCCACGCTCGGCCCGGGCCTCCTGGGCCAGATCTTCGACGGTCTTCAGAACCCGCTGCCGAAACTTGCCGCCGAATCCGGCTACTTCCTCAAGCCCGGCCTCTACATCCACGCCCTGCCGACCGACCGGCCGTGGAAGTTCACGCCCGCCGTCAGGGCCGGCGAGACCGTCGAGGCGGGCGATACGCTCGGCAAGACGCCCGAAGGCATCTTCGAGCACTGCATCATGGCGCCGTTTGGGCTGGCGGGCGACCTGAAGGTGGTCCGCGTGGCGCCCGCCGACGATTACACGGTCGACAAGGAGATCGCCGTCCTGGCCGACGCTTCCGGCCGCGAGCACCCCGTCACGATGCAGCAGACCTGGCCCGTCAAGCGGGCGCTGGCCGTCTGCCGCCGGCGCCTCATGCCGACCGAGCCCCTGGTGACGCGAGTGCGGATCATCGATTCGATGTTCCCGATCGTCCGCGGCGGCACGTACTGCATCCCCGGCCCGTTCGGCGCCGGCAAGACCGTCCTCCAGCAGATTACCTCGCGCTACGCCGACGTCGACATCGTGGTCATCGCGGCCTGCGGCGAGCGGGCCGGCGAGGTCGTCGAGACCCTGCGCACCTTCCCCGGACTCGAGGACCCCCGCACCGGCCGCGCGCTCATGGAGCGGACCATCATCATCTGCAACACCTCGGCCATGCCCGTGGCGGCCCGCGAGGCGTCGGTCTACACCGCCGTGACGCTGGCCGAGTATTACCGTCAGATGGGCCTGAACGTGCTCCTGCTGGCCGACTCGACCAGCCGGTGGGCCCAGGCCATGCGCGAGGTCTCGGGGCGCCTGGAGGAGATTCCCGGCGAAGAGGCCTTCCCGGCGTACCTCGAGAGCCGCATCGCCAGTTTCTACGAGCGGGCCGGCGCAATTGAACTTCGCGACGGACGCATCGGCTCGGTGACCATCGGCGGCACGGTTAGCCCCGCAGGCGGCAACTTCGAGGAACCCGTCACCCAGGGAACGCTGAAGGTCGTCGGCGCGTTCCAGGGCCTCTCGCGGGCCCGGTCCGACGCCCGCCGCTACCCTGCCATCGACCCGCTGGATTCCTGGACGAAGTACCGCGGCATCATCGACCCGGCGAAGGTGGCCAAGGTGCGGGCGGTCCTGAGGCGCGGCGCCGAGGTCAAGCAGATGATGGCCGTGGTCGGAGAGGAAGGCACCTCGATCGATGACTTCACGGTCATGCTGAAGGCCGAGTTCTTCGACAACTGCTATCTTCAGCAGAACGCCTTCGACCCGGTCGACGCCGCGACGCCGGCCGACCGCCAGCAATTCGTCTTCGACAGGATCCTCGAGATTCTCGACCTCGACTTCGCCTTCGATGACAAGGACCTGGCCCGCCGCACGCTTGTCGCGGCCCAGGACCTGTTCCGCAACTGGAACTACGCTGCCTGGCAGGGCGAGGAGTTCAAGAGGATTCTGGGGCAGATTGAGGCGTTTGTGGCGTCTAAAGGAAGACAATATTAAGCATTTGACATTCAGCATTCAGCATTCGCGTAAAGGAACCGCGTGCCATGCGGAAGTACTATGATCAGATCACGCGTATCGCCGGCAACGTGGTTACCGTGTCGGCCGCGGGCGTAGGGTACGATGAACTCGCGGTCGTCACGAGCGACCGCGGCACGTCGCTGGCCCAGGTCATCCGCCTCGAGGGCGACCAG
>Ga0315288_10004870_pt1 | contig 17091 bp, 19 predicted proteins | sample YL17G11_20_MG_FD_203454 | JGI IMG/M metagenome (GOLD analysis project Ga0315288, IMG submission 203454) | Sediment microbial communities from Yellowstone Lake, YNP, Wyoming, USA - YL17G11_20 | ecosystem: Environmental > Aquatic > Freshwater > Lake > Sediment | place: USA: Wyoming | collected... | reverse complement strand
AGTGGATAGAAGTTAAATCCAAGTTCTCGAATAGAAGCATCGGAGAACCTGATCTCTCCATTTTAAACCGCTAAGAAGAGACCAGACTCTCCCATTAAAAAACAATTATTTAATCTGCCCGCGCGCGTCAAATTGTTGTGCGCCATGAAAAAAGTTAACTACCTGTTTTCTCTTTGATTTACACGCAATTGACATGCTGGAGGAGAGTATGGTAAAGGGCGAAGAGTCTGCCGATTTGGCTCTTTCCTGCCGGCACGTGGGAAGACTCTATCCGGTTCTTCTCGACAAACAGGGGAACGTAATTGATGGGCAGCACAGATTGGCGGTAGATGAAAACTGGCCTAGAGTGAGACTTGAGCATATAAATTCCAAGAAAGAGCTTCTGTTGGCCAGACTTGTCAGTAACGTGTGCAGACGACGAGTTCCTGATGGTGAAAAAATCAAGATGCTGAAGGAACTCGGACAGATACATCTCGAGGAAGGGGAGGCTCCAGGAAAGATCGCCCGTTTGATCGCGGAAGAGACAGGAATGAGCTACAGATGGGTCATGAGGTTTCTTCCTGATAGTCTTAAAGAAAGACCCGTCTTGGTGGTCCGTCCAAGTCGCTGAATCCTGACAAATATGAGGATAGACTTTACAAATGTAAAGTTGCCTACTCGGCAACTTCCAACATTGGCTCACCGTTGTTCAAGAACACGCACGCGTTGTTCAAAGACGAAAGAAGAATACTCATGATTAAAGACTATTCCAATACAAATTTCGTGCACATCATGTTGGACAGAGACGTGTACATAAGACTGGCGACTGTTGCTGATAGAATCGGCACCACAGCAGAGACTGTGTTCAATAACGCGATAGTCTCTTTGCTTAGAACGATTGAAGATCTGGCCAGGCCTAGCCCAACGGCTGCCACCCGGAAAGGAGAGATCTAGAGAGACTTTGGCCGTTTCGGAAGTTTACGAAAAACCGTTGCGGCTTTCTAGAATTGTGCCCATCTGATCCTAGATCTCTTTTCCAATGCCTTTCTTCTTGGCCAACTCGTAGACCTTGAAAGCAGTTGCGATATCTTCAATAGCAAGCCCAGTGGCTTTGAAGATGGTTATCTCCTTATCGTCAATCCGCCCTTGTTTCTTTCCTGCAACTATTTCTCCAAGCTCGCCGTATATGTTTTCCTTTCTTATTGCGCCATCGCGAATAGGAACTGCGAGGTCGCCTACTATCAATGCTTGGTCAAGGTAGTCAACAACGATTTTGTTTGCTTTCTGAAGTATGCTCGTGTCAAGCTCACGCTTGTCCTTTGTATCCGCGCCTATGGCGGATATGTGAGTCCCGCCTTCAATCATTTCGCCCTTAAGGAAAGGCTGAGTTGAAGGTGTACATGTGACAACAATATCTGCGTCTTCTACTGCCTCCTCAACAGAGTTGGTACCATGTATTTCAACTCCCATCTCTCTTGACATTGAGCTGACGTATGAGTTGCGCAAGTCTTTGATCACATCAAACACTTTTACCTTTCTGATTTTCCTTACTTCAAGCAACCCCATCAGTTGGGAGCGTCCCTGCACGCCAAGTCCAATGATTGCTGCTGTCTGAGAATCTTGTCTTGAGAGGTATTTGATTCCGACAGCTCCAGCCGCTCCCGTCCTAAGCATTGTTATGTACGTTCCATCCATAATCGCCAGTGGCTCGCCCTGTTTGGGATCATTGAGTATTATTCTGGCGTTGACTGAAGGGATGGAGTACTTCGTCGGGTTGTTTGGGTGAACAGTGGCGATTTTAACACCGGCCGCATCCAAGTTTTCGACATATGCTGGCATCGCCACAAGAAAACCATTGTATCTTGGAAAGTGGAGGTATATCCGCGTCGGCATCTCAACTAGCCCTCGCCCCATTTCCTTGAATCCAAATTCAACGATCTCTATTGTGTCTCTCATGTTTAGAATCTGTTTCACATCATTTTGCGTCAAGTAGAGCGTCATTTCAATCGCAAAAATCATGGATCCTATGTAATATTTAAGATTATGCCGTTCAGACGGAAGAACATCTTGTTGGTGAATTTCAGTGCCCCACACCCTACTGCTCGACAGGCAAAGTTTTTAAGGAGACGTCATAATGACTTGAAAGCTTGAGGGTGAGAAAACGGCTAAAGTCGTCGTAATAGGAGCAGGCTGGGCAGGCTTAGGAGCAGCTCTAAATGCAAAGAAGGCTGGCGCAGAAGTCACTCTGATCGAAAGAATGGACACAGTATTGGGAGGAGCTCTAGGAGGAGGGATGTCAAGAAACAACGGAAGATTCACGGCTGTGGAAGAAGACAAAGCAATGGGTTGCGAAATGGGAATCTACACGGCTATGGATAAATCGTTGCTCATTCCTAACAGAAACATAGAGTTTCCAGGGCACAGTCACATGTTTACCTATGACTCAGCGAAGCTTGAGCCTCTGATGGAAGATGTAGTGAAGGACGCCGGAGTAAATCTGATGCTGATGAACAAAGTCGTAGAAGTCGAGACTAGTGGAAACAAGATTGTCTCCGTCACAGCGGAAAGTACGCCGCCGAAATTCCCAAGTGCACGTCAACCTGGCAAGACTGCACGGACAAAGATTGAAGGTGAAGCTTTTGTCGACGCTACGGGAGGAGCAGGAGGACTTGGCAACTGCAGAAAATACGGTCTCGGATGTTCTTGTTGTGTTTACCGATGTCCAACGTTTGGCGACAGGGTTAGCTTGGCAGAAAAAGCCGGCGCTAAGGAGATTATGGCATTAGGCGGACCCAACGCGACACTCAAAGACGGCCCCTTCGGAAGAACGTGGGGGGGCATGATGTATGAAGAACACACTATTGATCAAAAACTATTGAAGGAAATCCGCGAGAAAGGGGCTCTAGTGTATCATCCTTCAAAAGAGACTGTTGAGAAGAACAGAGCTTTCTGGTCGAAAATAATCAAAGAAAAGTCTTGTCAACAATATTCGCACACAGATGAATCAGGCAAAGAAGAATACGTGGAGAATATCATAATGATTTATCACACAGGCTCGATTCTTGTGCTTGTGCCCTACTGGCCTGGAGGCATACAGCAGATCAGACAAACAATCCCCGAGTTTGGAAGAGTCAACATGCATGAAGCGCGGTTCGCTGGCATTGTGCCAACAAGATGGATGGCTATTTGCCCAACAGAAAGCAAGAACACATTGAGGGCTGAAAGCGTGGCAAACTTGTTCGTGGCAGGTGAGAAAGCTGGTTTCGTCGGTCATGATGACGCAGTGGTGACAGGGCATCTTGCGGGGCACAATGCGGCACGGACAGCAATGGGAAAGAAACTATTGGAGGTTCCTGGAAGCATCGCGATAGGTGTATCATTGAACTACGTAAGAAACGCAGTAAAGAACAAGGATGGCTTCAAGGAAGTTGTCACTTATTCTGGACTGGGACTCTTCGAGAAGATGAAGCAATTGGGACTGCATACCACAGACACGAGCCAGATAAAGGAACGAGTCAAGAAAGCCGGTCTGGCTGAAATCTACCCAAAAAGCATATCTTAGTGGCAAGACAAGACAATAAGCTTTAAACGCGCGCGAAAAAAGGATTTCGCTCAATGCCAAAGAGACTTGATATCTCCAACCAACTCTCCATTTTTTTTGTGTACTGTTGTTCTTGACTTGTCCCCTTTGAGAATCATGGAACAAGGCGCAGACGAGCAGATTGTGCCATGATTCTTTAGGCGCTACCCCTTGATAGTGAGCATGTCTGCTGGGCTGAGATTCAACTCAAGTCCTGAGAGTCGCTTATTGGCTTTCAAGATTATGTTAAGATGATTCGGCATGTGGGTCTCATCGAATCCTGCGATTTCAGCTATTGCCTTATCCTTTGTGAACACTTTATCTCCAATCACAACTATGCCTCCTAACTTGACTTCGAAAAACCCTATATATGCGATACGATCAACTTTCTTACCAGGCCCAGCCTCCTGCTCATCCGTCAAAATCAATTCATGTATTTCGTTTCGTAACAGAGCTCTGGAAATCGGTATCACGAGACTTAGCCCTCTTCTATCGCGCTTGGAACCTAAGACCACTACCATCTCGCCATTTACTTCTCGTCTCTTGGCGTTGTCATACAGACTCTTTTCAGGAATGAACATCTTCTTCACCCTACAGTTCGGATTTGCATAAATCTGGCTCTAATTTTGTGTGTAGCGCGCGCCGCATGTGCCACTAGTACTCGACAGTCATCACACATTTCTCTGATCCGTTGGCAATTGATTGTGATAGATTCACCTTCCTAGTCTTTGGAAATATGTACTTGATTTGTTTGTTCCACAAAGCAAGGCAGTACTCACATAGAAGGGGTTGACCCTTCACTAACTCGCCAAACCTGCAATACTCTTGCTTTGCGGTTCCTACGATTTTTCCTTCAGCGACTTTCATTATGAAGACATCTTTACCGAAGTGTGCGTCATGACTTTCTGTTGCTGCAACGGCGAATTCCTCGGGAGAGTTTATCGGAACGCGGTTTTCCCAGCGAGTTTTCGCGTCTATGTATTTGCTTTGTGCCCATTTATCGGCGACTTTTTGCGTGATCTCCCTTGCTTTCTTGGATCCAAAACATTCTTTCAATGTTTCATTCGTCAACGCTATTATCTTTTGAAGATCCGAAGGTTTGACCATGTCTTACACCCTGACCAGCTTTCTGCATAAGCACATCTAATTGTTTATTGGGGAGACTCTTTTTTGGCTATTTTATTCCTACAATTCTCTTCGCGTTTTCAGCAAGTATAAGTCGCAATTGGTCAGTGGGAAGTTTCAAATATTCTGTAACTTTAGCAAGTTCGAGTCCTGCTGAGGAAAAAGGTGAGTCAGTACCGAAAAGCACTCTTTCTGCACCTATAGTTTTTATTGCCTTCTTTATGTTGTAGTCTATTGCAGAAGAAGTGTCCACACATAGGTTGTCAACTCTTTTTGCCATGGCGATCGCATCTTCTGCCCAGACCTGCGTGCCGATATGCGCTATTATGAATGTGACTTCAGGAAACTCCATTGCAGCGTCAGCTATGAGCGCAGGTGCACTATTGGGGTTCATACCAGAATGGAACAGAATTGGTATCTTGTTCTTTCTCGCAGTTTCATAGATCGAATACATTTCTGGAGCATTGGGGTAAAAAAATTCGAAGAGGGGGGACAATTTGAGTCCCTTCAGTCCGAGTTCTTTGACGCTTCTGGCAACTTCTTTCGCGCATTTTTCTCCTCCTAGCCATGGGTTAACCCTGCAGAATCCGATTATTCTGTCCGAACTCTTTTTCATTTCTTGACTTATGAAATTGTTGCGCTCTGAGTAATCTGAGGTTGGGCTGGCTGTTGGGAAGCCGACTGTTCTGTCGATCCCTACGGCATCTATGTCCTTCAGTACTTCACTTGCCCCGTACGTTGGCGTACTTGGACCCATATGGCGATGGAAGTCTATTACTTCAAGCTTCTCTCCATTGAGTGTTATCATTTTGTCACCTTGAGTTTTTTACGATTTAATATAAGGAGCGCAGTTACTATAATTAGCTTTTTACCATGTTGCATATTGCGTAAATGTTTTATACGTTGCTGAGACAACTTTTCAGGGCTCTGGAGATAGTTTGAGGTTATGGTATGTCAACACTAGTCACAGGTGGACTGGGAATTATCGGATCGTGGGTGGCAAGGAACCTAGTCGAAAAGGGCGATAAACCTATCGTCTATGACATAGCTGCCAACACCGATCTGCTTGCGGATCTTGTGGACAAAATCGGAATGGTGCTCGGGGACATACTGGACCTAACATGTTTGATACGGACTATCAAAGCTTACGAGATTAAGACTATTGTTCATTTGGCGGCTGTGTATCCTCTTCCAACGAATCCCTTACTGGAATTTAACGTCAATGCTAGGGGAGTCATTAATGTGCTTGAGGTGGCGAGGATTTGTGACGTTGAGAGGGTGGTGTTTACGAGTTCAAAAGGTGTTTACGACAAGGCTGTCGGCGAATATGCCCATCCTACCTACAAGCCTATCACCGAAGACTACCCAAAGACGAGTCCTCAGGGCACGTATGGCATAGCGAAGTTGGCAAGTGAACTGATGGGTCTGCATTACAATGAACTATTCGGGCTTGACTTTGTCGCTTTGAGGTTTTCCTCAATATACGGACCAGGAAAAGCAGCGCGCGAGGCCTTTGGATTATACAGCGAAATGATCGAGAATGCTGTTTTTGGAAGGCCGACTAAAATTGCTAAAGGCGGAGATCAAAAGAACGATGTCATATACGTCAAAGACGTGGCAAACTCGATAGTCTTGGCCTGCTATGCGGAAAATCTTGTGCACAGACAAATTCATGTAGGGACCGGGATAGCTTTGAGCCTGAGGGAAAGGGCAAAAGTCGTCAAGGATATGTTTCCAGACGCTCAAATCGAGATTGGTTCTGGAACAAATACGTTGCGTCCTATGATTTTTGATATCACAAGGGCCTAGAAGGAGCTTGGATACTCTCCACAGTATTCGTGGGAGAATGGAGTTAAAGATTACATTGCGACTGTCAAACGCCTGAACGTAACCTCCAGATGACTTGAGTAGTTGCAGAGGAGCCACAGTGCTATCGCCTTCTCTCGCGCTCTTGTCAGCTTTCTTCTATGGACTGGCAGGATACGCAGTGTCACCCCTAATTAACATTAATCCGCGCATGGGATGGACCACGATCATGGTGATGTTTGCTACTGTGGTTTTGGGTGGATTAGGAAGCGTAGAAGGAACCATAATCGCCGGTTTCATCTATGGGACAGTAGAAGCTTTTGCAGGACACTATATTGGAGCGCAGCGCGCGCTAATCTTATATTGGCACATGGCATACTCTTTGATATGAGCCGGATGTATCCTCAGCTTTGCGAAAAGTTCCAAACCATACTGCACCTCAAAAGAATGCCTGTGGCAATATCCTTCCATTTTCGTCCACCTCGGAAAGCCAGTAGAATAGAAGAGAAGATGAACTTCTGCACGATGATTACAAGAGCCGCTGACGGAGCCGATTTCTATGCAAAATCGGAGGATCAAACCTGTTTCAGCGGTTTGAACATACTAGGGATTAGGAAGATTCCACTTGAAGAGCGTGTGAGATTTCTCTTCGAGGAAGAGCACATCTTTGAATCAAGGGAAATTTGTCGAAAAGTAATGGGTAGAACCATCTGCGTAAATCAACAAATGGGTGACATAATATACTTCGCTCCCGTGAAAAAGGCGTTAACAAAGCCTGATGTAGTGCTGGTCATCTGCAACCCAAAGCAAGCAATGGACATTCTCTATGCATCAATCTATACGAGTGACGTCTACAAAGCTGAAACTCCATTCGGCTTCGCGGCTGCATGTTCGGGCGCGGTTGCTCAGCCAATTGAAACCGGTGAAGTAAGCTTTTCTCTTTCTGACCATGGTGCGCGAAAATGCATGGGAATGAAGACATGTGAGCTGCTCGTAGGTATACCCGGTGGCAAATTCCTCAAGATTGTACGAAACCTTGAGGCTCTTCAATCTGCCTTGAAATACAAGTACATCTACTTCAGGAACAAACCAGTTCCCGAGAAATCCGAGTCCGCTTGAAGGCGGAAAGAACCTACGCTTGCGATTCGCACAGAGGATCGAAAATACTTATTAACTGAATAGACAGCTGAAAAGAGGAGGGTAATACTTGAAAGTAATACTACATCTTCCAGTACCTGCCGAGGAGGCTTCAAAGAGATTGAACAGTTTTCTCACTAGAGACGGGTTCTTCTATTCAGAGGAGGATCAGACTTATTCTGTTGAATACAAAGGAAAAGAGGCTGAGAAGACCTTAACAAGAGCTCGATTCTGGTCGAGAAAGATTCTTGGCGGCAAGTATCCACTGAATTTCTCACTGGTTATAGAAGGCGAAATAAGGAAGGAAGGAGAGGCTTCAATAATGGAACTTGAACTTGTCGAGTTTCACACGAATCGTCCGCATTATCTGGGAGGCGAGGGAGGAGCTGCCTCTATAGATGAATACTTCGACAAACTGATCAAAATTATGTAACCCGCCGCTCTATCCGCCTGCACGCAAACCTTAAATTTCTGAGGTCGAACGTAGAGTCCATGAAGCTGAAGGACAAAGTCTCCTTGATTACAGGAGCTTCCAGAGGAATAGGCAGGGCAATCGCGCTAGCCTTTGCGAAGGAAGGTTCTGACGTAGCCGTGAACTACGAAAAAAACAAGACTAGAGCGCACGAAGTTGTTGATGAGATTCATCAGATTGGACGCAAAGCGATTGCCGTTCAGGCAGACGTCGCAAGTAAAGATCAAATGTCAGAAGCAGTGAGTGATGTAATAAGAGATCTCGGCAAAATAGATATATTGGTGAACAATGCGGGAATTGATCTGAAACGGAATCTGCTCGAAGCAAGCAAATCTGATTGGGAAAGGGTTCTTAGCGTTAATCTTATTGGAACTTACCATTGCATGCAATTGGTTGCACCTCATATGATTAGACAAAAATACGGGAAAATAGTAAACATAGTATCAGTTGCAGGGATCGGCAATGATGTTGAAGGACAGGTTCTCTACGCTCCTTCCAAGGCGTCGGTTGTACTTTTGACGAAAAAGTTCGCACATGAACTTGGCTCGCATAATATTAATGTAAATGCGATCGCTCCGGGATTGACAATCACAGAAATGCTTTATAGTGAAAGAAGCGAGGAGGAAATAAGAAAGCTAATTGAAGCAAAGTCGAAACTTACAGCCTTGAGAAGAATTGGAACGACCGAAGACGTGGCGAATGCGGCGCTTTTTTTGGCCTCCGACGACTCTAGCTATATCACAGGACAACTCTTAGTGGTTGATGGCGGCAGATCTGACTACTTGTCCCATAGTGTTTAAGAGCATTGTATCTTTGCAGTTGAATGAATGCTGGCTGAACTACTAACGATGCTTAGCGCGCGCCATATCATTTGCGCCGATACACTATATCGATGATTTTTCGGCCGTTGCCCCGCAACACATCAATCACTGGGACAGAGCTCGCTTGGCTTATCTTCTCCAAAAGTTCATCCCTATCTACGTAGGCTGGTTCGTAGTCCTGATAAACATTTGAATACCTGGGGTAAAAAGGGTTTATGGTAATCGCAAACAGCCGCAATGCTTTCGCGTAGGCCGCTTCACCGCCATGGCTCTTGATTTTAGATATGCAATCTGCAATGATATCGTGGCAATCGTTAACCAGAAGCTTCGTAGGGTCATGGAACACTATTGTTTTCCGACAAACATCGTTGCCAAGTGTCTTCACAAGATGCATCAGACTCTCAGCTTCTGCAACCCCAGGAATGACGATCGTCTTGGTTTTCTTATCACATTTCTCTGCCACACCTTCTGAGTCAACAACCGTGAGAAGCGATCCGAAAGGTAGTTCAAGCTTTCGGCCATTTTCCTGAAACAGTGTGATAGTCGTACATTCAGCAGCGCTATTATTGCAGACCATAGGTAGGTCAAAAACACTGACAATATTGCTCGTATCGAGTGCGAGTTTCCGTATATCTGCCTCTCTTGCTGCCCCAGTTGACAGAACGAGTCCATTGACTACAGCCATTGGGGCAATTCTGTTTATTGAGCCGTCGACTATTACCAGTTTTGCCCCCATGTTCCTTAAGACCCTGGTCACAGAGCTGACCCCTCTTCCCGTGTTTGGCCCTGCGAGAACGATTGTTCCAGCCTCTTTCACTCGGTATATTGTCACTTTCCCCAGTGTGGTGTCAATGTCTGTCTTCTTGAGAATCTCAAGTTTGGCATTGGCCGTTTTTCCGCACTCTTCGGCTGTAGCAATGATCACTCGTTTGTGAATGTTATAGCGAGGTTTGGGTAGAAAAGTGACGTTGTCTATCTCTTCGCCATCGTAGCCTATGCCCGTTACTGCAAGGGGCAGTTTGCTCTCAAGGGCTTCTTTCATAATCTCTATGGCTGTTGTGGTCTTGCCCGTGTTCTTTGCAGTTCCAATAACTCCTATTGTAACACTGCTCAACGATGCGCCAGCCTTTGAACAACAGTGTTCAGACCGAAGCGTCCAGGATATCCTCCTTCATTTCTGGTTGAGAAAGTGCCCTTGTATAAAGATTCCACAAAACCTATTTCTGCTGCTTCTCTCAATGTCTCTTCGACTCTCTCAACTGTTTCCCTTGCCCATTTCTGGGCCCGACTTCTTGGTCTGATCTTGGCCTTGCCTAGAAATCTAAAAGCTTCTTTGACTGCTTTGAAGGTATCTATTCTTGAGGCGAGGGCGATTGGACCCCTAGCGTAAGCCTCGTCGGTTGTACCTATCGATATGTGGTCCACATTAAGCGAAGCGCTTAAAGCAGCGTGAAGCGCGGTGGTCGTGGCGGATTGCACTCTGTCCTCCGTCTGGGTGTTGAAGCCAATTGGCTCACCGCCCCATAAAGGAGCATCGATTATTCTTCTGTAGGCGTAGACCGTTGCTGCGTTATAATCAATGTAGTTGTCATCCATCTTGCCCGTGATCATTGCTTCTGGCGAATATACAAACAGTGATCCCAATATAGGTTTGACGCCTAGCCGCAATGAAAGATAAGCGGTAACTAATGCTCCTGCTATCGACTTGAAAATGGGGCTCCCGCACAAGAGTTGATTGTTACTTGCGATCTGCGTGGCCATGTGATATTTGGCCGCGGTTCGCAAAGAGTAGACTGTGTCTACTGTGAGCCTTGCTGGGTCCGTACCTCCGCCTAGTGAACCGTAATCGAGCGCGGTCTTCGTGTGGTCAGCTCCGATTTCACCGGCGAAAAGCGCCTTCTCCGGCGAGTTCAAACCGCGATGAAGTCTCACTTGATACAACGTTGCTGGGTTCAGAGATTCCTTTATGAGTCGAAGGTTCTTAAAAGTCGGCAGTGTTCCGTTCTCTTCATGGGTCAAATAGCCGTCCAAGAGGCCTTCTGCCCTAGCCTCCCAAGACGGATCTATATGAATTGCTCCGTCAATTCCCCAGTGCTCTGCAGCCTTCATATGGGCAATATCTTGTATCGGACATCCCGTTCCATATTGTGCAAATATCAAGGGTTTCTCAAGCACATGTTGAATCCTTCCTGCTGCCGTCATCTTGATCTGGGCTACGTATTTCTTCAACTGGCGAATCTCCATCGCTTCTAAGACTCTGACAATCCTGGGAAGCCTTCCTGACTTGTAGAAATCAACGACTATCTTATCACAATGGTCAAGATATGCAGTATTCAATTCACGCAAACGATTGGCGGTTTTCTTCCTGCTTATTTTGCCTTCAGCCTGGGCATGCTCGATTTCAAGGATTTTCTCCCTGAGTAGTGCTCTCTCTATACCAGGAGATGTCCTTTTCTCAGCCCAAGACAAAATGTCGTCGGTTATTTTCTTCAAAAGAGTCTCGATTCCTTTGTGAAAAACACGGTAGCTATACTCGTTTTCCAGCCTTTTCTTAACCTTAATCTGGGTTCTCTTAGCTGGCACGTACCTTGTACCTTCTATGTATGCTACAACCTCATCTACTTCTGTCCCGGGTCCATACCCGGCATCAAATCCAAGCTCTGCGGCTAGCTCTGGGGTTATGGTCATTCCACCGACTATCAGTTTTGTCCTGTCTCTCAGTCCCGCTGCCTCTACCAAATCAACGAGCCTGCCTAGAATTTCCGCCGCTCCATAAATCATTGTTCTACTGACGAGAATGAAGTCAACCTGGTTCTTGAGGGCAGCTTCAACAACCTCTTCTGGTTTGCTGTCAGGCGGTAGGAGAACGGTCTTGTGGCCTCTTTCCATTAGTCCTTTGTCAATTATTCTCAATCCTACGTTGTGAACAGGATCAAGTGGGGCCAACAGAAGCTTCTTTTCTGCGACCAAACTATTCTACTCCTTTTCTCCTTTTGCTTCAGTTCGCAACCAAGCATATCTGCATCCAGATCTATGTATGTAGGATCTTATTCGAAGCCGCGCAGTTTTTCCTTCATGCTCTAGAAAGACTATGTCGACATCCTTCAATCCAAAGCTTTGCATAAGCTCTTTGGCAAGATTTCTTGCCTCATTTTCGTTGTCGCTCACAAGTACTGTTTCGACATCTAATGCGTCCATGACTCGATCAAGAATTTTGATGTCTGATCGTTTCGACTTTACCATGTCTGTTTCAGCACCAACAGGAAGCTTTTTGGCTACTATGTATTACGCTTCTATTAAGTTAATCGCCGGAGGTCTCTAGATGCGTGATAGAAATACTTTTATTTCGCCTCAATGTGGCAATATCGCAAGGTGTTCGAATGAAAGAAGAAAAAGTGAATTTCTACTCTGTCGGGACTCGTTGTTCAGGACTCGTGTGGCTTCCAGATGATTACAAAGAAGGAGAAAAACGTGCTGGCATAGTCATCGCTAGAGGTTTTGGAGCTCCAAAAGAGTTCGTTTCGCCAGGCTTTGCTAAAGAACTGACTGCCGAGGGATATGTTGCCTTTGGATTTGACTACCGTGGTATAGGCGAGAGCGACGGGACACCAGGACGTATCGTCCCTTTGGAGCAGGCTGAGGACCTGAGAAATGCATTGGCGTACCTCAAGACTCGGAACGAAGTCGACCCGAAGAGAGTTGGACTGTTCGGCGACTGCGAGGGTGGTGCTCACGCGATATATGTGGCCGGAACCTATCCCAAAGTCCAATGCCTAGTTGTCATGAACGCTGCAGGACATTTCGACCGTTGGATGAGAGCATGCTGGGGTTACGAAAGATACAAGAAATGGCAAAAGAGAATAGATGAAGATCGAAAGAACCGAGTGCTCACAGGCAAATCCTGTGAATGCAACGTCGGGGAGTTCCTCACATGGGGAGAAGAAGAAAAGAAAGATTGGAAAATATTGCTTGAAAAGTTCGGAAAACCGAAGGGTCTAGGAGGCGCAATTAGCGTGGAAGTCGTCGAGGAAAACCTTCACTACGTACCCGAAAGCGTGATTGACCAGATTGAATGCCCGATATTCCTGACTGCACCCGAAATCAGCATCGTGGTCCCATGGGAAGAAACAGTGAGCATGTACAATCTGGCAAAAGAACCTAAGAAGATGTGGATCATGGGCGCCGACGTGGTGAGCTCTCGGTATGGTGCTCACAAATACGGCGAAGGATACATCAAGCCGATGAGCGACGCTTTCATAAGCTGGTTCAAGCAGTGTCTTCCGCCTTGCGTCTAGTGTCGCATGAATTGTGTTTCAAAGAGGTGAGAAACTAATGGAAAAAACAAAATATCGATGGAGAATGTACGAGAAACTTGAGAAAAACAAGGCAAGCATTCTGGCTGACGCAAAAAAGGCAGCTGACGAGATAGGTATTCCACAGAACCTCAGAGGAAAACTGGGGCTTACGGGAGCCGTTTCAGGATGCCCCGCGCAACTGTGGCGAGACGTAACCAAAGCGATGGAAGAAGCTTACCGTGCAATCATTCCTAACAGGATATATGCAAACGAAATACGCGACATTGTGAAAGACGTCTACGGTGATGACTACGACGCAGCTTCAGTCAACACATGCGAAGCTGCTTTGTGGGTATCCATCAGCGTCATGATATCGCCACCGATGACCGGCAGAGGCGAATCATACAGAGCAAGATACATTGCCCCTCTAGAACGCCATATGCATCACCAAGGCGGCTATGGGAGACCATTTCCATCCAAGTACAAAGGGCTAGTCTCAGACAGAGGCGTTACAGCTGGCGAACTCGGCATGGAAGGAAAGAGGCAATGGAACACAGATGTAATAATTGTGCCCCAAGTCGGCGCAACATATCAGGCGCACGGAATCAAGTATGCAAACATTCCATTTTTGAACCACGTTGAACCCGAGAAGACAGCTGAGAAAATGGGCAAAATCGCGGCGCTTAACGCTGAGACACTTTGTGGGTTCGCGTCTTTAGCCTATGATACATCCGGCTACGGATATGGCAAAAAAGACACAACGGGAACCCCCTTGACTCAGAAACTGATGGGCCAGCTTGCAAAAGAATGGAACGTTCCATACATTCAGGACAACGCATGGGGCATACCATTCATTGGAACGGACTTGAGCAAAACGCAGGCCGATTTGATGGTATATAGCATGGACAAAGCCGCTCTTGCTCCAACAAGTGGACTAATAATTGGAAAAGAAGATGCGATGATCTCTATAAGAAAAGCCCTTGGCATGCATGGAGAACGTTGGGGCACAACCTCTGCGTACGGCAAGGCTCAATTGGTGACAGCAGACGCTGGCAAAGAAGGTCTCGTGGGGCAAATAGCAGCCCTGAAGATACTGAGAGATGAACCCAAGAGAGTCACAAAATCCATAGACGAGACATTTGAGATAGTGAGAGAGGAATTCGAAGCAATAAACCTGTCCGACAGACTCAAGAAGGGATTTGTGATATCCAAATCGTACAACTGCGGCGCAGTGGAGGTAAACACAACAGAAACATGGAAAGAAGAAGGAGAGTTCGGAGTACCCATTTTCGGCATCGAGGACATGTACTCGGGCGCAGAGCTCTATATGCATGGCGTCATGCAGATGGGGTTGTTACCAACGATATCCTACGATGGAAACCTATTGCTCTCACCTGGATTAGGGACTCTGGACAAAAACGGCGAACTGCTAGAAGACAACATGCGCTATGCTGTAAAAGGATCAGCCAAGATGATTGAGATCGTCTGCAAACACGCAGGGATAGAATAGGACAAATCATCCTCCTTTTTTCTTTTCTATGAAACCTTCGTTTCAACAGCACTTTTTTCGCCATTGCTTCATCTGCGTTTACGCTAGGCCTTGCACGCCTTCACACGTGTATTATCGATTCTCTCATCTCTGGTTGCAAACTTTTTCTGAGGAGCTAGCTGTCTGACGTCGTGTTCAGTGATGCATGAGTTGCTGTTCTTTTTGTGTATCTAGTATAATGTAATGATGACTGCGCGCGCTTCGCGTTTGCCCACAAGCGTGAGCGCCTTTTCAACTCCATCCTGAGCGTCCAGGCCTACCGAATCTGCGCCGATTTCTTTGGCCCATTCGACTGAAACCGGAGCTCCTCCAACGATTACTTTCACCTTGTCTCTTAACCCTTCTTCCTTAAGCCTTATGATGATTTTTCTCTGCTCATCCATTGTCGTCGTTAGTAATGCGCTTAACCCAAGGATATCCGGTTTCAACTCCTTGACTTTTTGCATGAAAACCTCTGTTGGGACGTCGACACCCAGATCCGTGACGTCGAATCCTGCTACGCGAAGCATGGTTGCAACTATGTTCTTGCCGATGCTGTGAACATCTCCCAAAACAGTTCCCATGACAACTTTCCCCACGCTCTTTCTGGATTGGGTGCGTTTGGTGATTTCTTCGTCCAACACGGCAATGCTCGCTTCGCCTGCTTCTCCTGCTGCCACGAGTTCGGGCAGAAATAGTTCGCCACAGGCGAATTTGTCACCGATTTCCTTCAGCACCAGCGCTGGTCCTTTCTTAATTACCTCAATCGGATCCAGACCTGCTTTCACTGCTTCTTGGGAAAAGTGTTTTGCCTGACCGACATCGTACTCTTTAATTGCTTTTTTCAATTGTTCAAGAATATCGTTATTTCCTATCGTCCGCTTCCTCCCAGAATCTTTTCTGCGTAAATGTCTTATTTTGTATCAGAAAAGGAAAACATCTTTCCTATTAAGATTTTCGCAACACCCCATACACCTTGCTTCTGGAACTGGATAGGCAAAATGGACAGCTTGTTGATTATCGGGCGTCTCAGGGAAAACAACGCTGCAAAGACAATGGCTATTATGACAACAGGAATGAAAGGAGTGCTTTGCATGTATTTTTGTCTCCTAACCATTTCCGCGTACTGCTTTCTGCATTCATCGCTACACAATGTTTCGCTAAGATACAACTCCTCCGCACATCATGCAGTGAGCGTGTCTTGGAATTTCAATCTCCTTTCTCCGAATTGCCAAACCAACATTCTCCTGATGAACCATGCCAGATGTTCTAACGCCCTTTGAACGTTTCCACTAAGGTACTAAACATCCCAAATGTTAAAAGTCTGAGGAGCAACGTAGTAACATGCCTGAGTTCGAGTCTTTCTGCGTTTACGGCTTTCACACGGTCTATCCAAACACTTGGAAAGTTGAGTTCGATCCAAAATCAGACCGATCGAAAGGAGATGTTGTGTTCAAATCTCCTGAGCGGGACAACATCTTTCTCAGCTGGGGTTCTCTGGAGAGGGCGAAAAAGAGATTCTCAGATCTAGAAGGACACCTCAAGTATTCAATCGACAGAATAAAGAAGAATACTAGAGTGAGCGGCGTTGACATCGCCAAAAAAGAGATTTTGAAGTCTCGTCGCACAAAGCACTCGTCTCTCTCCTTAAGGTAACATTCTCTTCACCAAGCATCGTCCCTTTCAAAAAAGTGCAAGGTGAAGTGCAGGAAATCAGAGCTATGCATCTCCACTGCGAAGATACAGGTCGGTACTACGTGATTTTCGGACAAGTAACCCTGGACAAATCCAAGGAACATGAAGAGATTTTCAGCAAAATGATAGAATCTTTCGGATGTCACATCAAGTAGACCGAAATCACCTTTCGTTGCCTGGATTTGCGCAATAGAAAGCGGGAGGCGTGTGATTCTCTCTTCTAGGTTTCCAGGAATTTCTTCGGATTCTTCAAGATTTCCTTTATGTCTTCGCGCGCGCTGATTTCCTGAATCAACTCCTCCGTGAATAACATGAGCTATCGCCTCTAATCTAGACATTTTCTTCAACTTTTAAACCTAGTGTGTGCGGCGTCGAAACATTGTTGCAAGTCGGGATTCGCAAATCAATCAGGGACTATTGAATTCTTTCTGTGACAATCTTGGGATCGTCAGATAGTCGTTCATAGCGGGGCAGAAATTGTAGTATCACCAAGCTTATGATGAAGAAGGCCACGCTGAAGGGAAAGACGTGCCAGACGCTGGACAATACTATTACCCCTGCAGCTATTGACGGTGCAATTGAATCGATGAGAGCTTCTGTAAAAAAGTAAAAACTGTAGCTTAACCCTCTTTCCGTCTCAGGCGTAATGCTTG
>Ga0315288_10004869_pt1 | contig 17094 bp, 22 predicted proteins | sample YL17G11_20_MG_FD_203454 | JGI IMG/M metagenome (GOLD analysis project Ga0315288, IMG submission 203454) | Sediment microbial communities from Yellowstone Lake, YNP, Wyoming, USA - YL17G11_20 | ecosystem: Environmental > Aquatic > Freshwater > Lake > Sediment | place: USA: Wyoming | collected... | reverse complement strand
TGCACCCAAAATCTACGTTAGAATAGGGTACATCCTAAATTTATATCAAATTATAATTTATATTTACGTTAATAAATAGTAGGATTAAGCATTGTTTGCATCTTATTATCATTTATCTTATAATACTCATAACGACTGGAGGTTAAAATGGATTGGATGCAAGTTTTGACAATACTTGGTACAAACGCAGCTTTATTTATGTGGGCCAGATCAGAAAGTCGAGCTGACTATCGAGCAATACGACAATTAATCGAAGCTATACAAGTAGAAATGAAAGATTTCCATGGCCGTCTTTGCGCACTTGAAGAAAAAAATAAAAAGTAAAAGGGTAAAAAAATGGATTGGATGCAAGTATTATTTTTGTTTTTTGCCAATGCAAGTTTAATCATATGGTTTCGCGCTGAGTCTCGTGCCGATTGGCGACATATGGATAGCAAAGTCGATGCCATAAGAGAAGATATGAGAAGCTTTCAATCAGCTATGTTGATGGAAGCAAAAGATTTCCATGCACGTCTTTGTGCTATAGAGGAAAAGAAAAGAAAATGAGCACAGGCAAAATGGTAGGATACAAGCGTGTTAGCACGTACGAGCAAAATCCAGGTAGACAGCTAGAAGGAATCAAATTAGATAAAGAATTTCTTGACTATGCATCAGCAAAAAACACGGATAGACCACAACTTTTTCTTCTTATGGACTATGTAAGAGAAGATGACACTGTTCTAGTCCATAGCATGGACAGATTAGCAAGAAATGTAAAAGATTTACGCAAAATCGTAGATGATCTTGTAAAAAAAGGCGTAGCAGTACATTTTGTTAAGGAAAATCTAAAATTTGATGGGAAAGAATGCGCTATGTCAAATCTTCTTTTATCAATTATGGGAGCTTTCGCTGAGTTTGAATACAATTTTATACGCGAAAGACAACGCGAGGGAATTTTATTCGCTAAAAAAAATGGAACGTACGGTGGACGCAAACAAAAACTAGATGAAAACCAAATCACCTACTTGAAAGAAGTTTTAACCACAACCAGAAAAAGCAAGTTGGAAATAGCGCGTGAACTTGGTATCTCTAGCGTTTGTTTGTATGTGTACATCAAAAGAATTTTTCCCGACGGCAAAATACCAAACAGGGAAATATCCCAAAAGTTTGTAACTGTAAACGCTTTAAAACTAGAAAATATCCAAAAGAAGCTATTGAAGGAACAGCCAATAGATCTTTGCGAAGGCAACGAATTGAAGATTTTCACTCCATTACCAGAAACATTTGTAAATCCTAAGTGGATGCATAAAAATGCGTAAGAAAAAAAACATCGAAGAGGAACTTAACGAATTCCTTAAAAAATGGGATGTAGACAAGATGATCGCCTTTTTGGCTGACGTCATACCGCTCATAGAACTATATGACGTAGATGAGAAAAATAACTGGTTGAGAGATTTGGTAGGCAAAGAAAATGAGTTAAACGTAAGGGTTATACGAACAATTTATCTTATTTCTAGATTGGCTGAATTTCATGGTGCAGATATTTGTGGTGTAAAAATAAATTTTAAAGATTTGTGGAAGCGATTAGAAAATTGCTTGAAAGAAGAATAGAGAGATCACATGACAGAATTCTTTGAAAATTACATAGAAATTTACGGAATTTCTCAAGATGTTTGGTTTTTCACAAAGTTTACTTTGATCACAGTGTTTTTTTCAGCATGCATAAGTCATATGGCTATCTATTATTTGGATAGAGCAGGTATTTCAGTCACCCAACAACAAAAAAAGGTCATTAGATGCTTCATTTCTTCTCTGGTATGCGTACATGCAGCGTTGTTTCATGTGTTACGGCTTTCTCTTTATTTATGAACACTGTAGGGGCAAGTCCTTACATGAATGAGTCATTTGAAGACTTCCATTATACGCTCAATGAAGAAGACATCTGCAATCATTGCTACATTTCAAACTTGCAAGTACTAATGAATGAGCTTCTTAGGGTAGACGCTACAGACACTGAAAAGATGTTCGATATCCTGTTAGAGATAAAATTTGAGATCGAAATGTATTGCAATGTTGCTCTAAATATTGACGACTACATAGACCTATTGATGGTACAAATGGGACCTTCATTTAAAGATGTGACCGAAGAAGGTATGGATGCGATACGCAGACGGTTGAAAGAAAAAGAGAATGAAAAGCACCTTGGAACATACCAAAACACCGACACTATGTCTGACTATTACGAATACTATGACGAACATATGGAACAACACGTATGTCCAAGAAGTAGGCATAAAAGAAAAGAAGTTGAGGAAGTCCCTGCTACACTAACATGCGGGGTTGTTATGTGTTTAGCCGGTATTTTCTTTATGGTTTTGCCTATACCTATTGGAAAAGACTTAGGAATTAGACTTCTATTTTCAGGTTTTGGTATGGCTTCAGGTAGTGTGTGCAATAGAATTGATGAAAATAGAAAAGAAGAAAAAGAACAAAAAAAAAGAAACAAATTCTAAGGCTTCTTTTAGTCGAGAGAGGTTCAATACGCCCTTTCCGAACATTATTCTTGATTGCCATGTAAAAAACTATTGTGTAACATAAATTCTTTAATAAATAAAGATTTTATGTGTGAACTACGAGGTGAAACATGGGAGAAGAGAAAGAATTCACAAACAAAGAATGGGACAGAATTGAGTTGTACATGAAGGCTGGAGCAAGCCAAAAAAGGATTGCTGAAAGCTTTGGTATATGTACAGCAACCCTAAAGAATAAGGTATTCAAACGATACGGTGAAAATTACGAGGCCGTATGCCGTGGGTTCAATACTATGGGTGAACTTCTTATAGAGGCCACCCAATTTCAAAAAGCTTTAGGCGGTAATATACAGCTTCTCATATGGCTAGGTAAAATACGCTGTGGACAAAGAGAGCCTGAAATCATATCTACAATACCGCCAGCGCAAGAAAATATTGATAAAGACCATATCATCATGCAGTTAAAGCATAAGATTCGGCAGTTGGAATCCAAAAATCAAGATTTGGAAGCGGCCAATATACCTGAAGAATCCATGAAAGAATCGATGGACTGTATTTCTGAATGCAACGAACAGCTTAACCCAACACAAAATGTAGCAGACAATGGCAACGAGTGCTAAACAGGATCAAAGTTTTTGTGAAGCGACACACCGATTCAACATTTGGGTTGGTGCTGTTAGCTCGGGAAAAACACATGCTAGTGTTGAGAGATTCATTGAAGACCTAAAGAATGGACCACAGGGCGATGCGATGATTATTGGAGTCAACAGAACTTCAATACAACGCAATATCCTTACTCATTTATACAAACGATTAGGATTCCCATGTCCAACAGAAAAAACCCAAATGGCAAAGTTGTACGGGAGGAACGTTTGGTTTGTGGGTGCTCCAGATGTTTCAGCCGTCTCAACAATTCAGGGGTCGACGCTAGCCTTGGCTTATGTCGACGAAGCGACGAATCTCCCGGAACCATTCTGGAAAATGTTAGAGAGCCGGTTAAGAGTACCGGGAGCAAAACTTTTAGCGACTTGCAATCCTGAAGGCCCAGCGCATTGGTTAAAAAAAGACTACATTGAGAAACAAGAATTAGATCTTGTACATTGGAATTTTACTCTAGAAGATAACCCAATACTGGATGAGAAATACAAGCAACAACTTAAGGCCTCATACACGGGTATGTGGTACAACCGTTATATTCTTGGACAATGGGCATTAGCTCATGGAGCAATTTATGACTGTTACGATCAACACAACGAGTATGAAAATCCGTTTCCTGCACCGTCTTATTATATTGTGGGGATCGACTACGGAACTACTAATGCTACAGCTGCGGTCTTACTTGCCATTACACCCAATAGGTGGCCTCAAATTCGTGTGGAAGAGGAATATTATTACGATTCTGCAAAAAAAGGCAGATCAAAAACGGATCAAGAACTCGTGCGAGATATCAAAGATTTTATTGGTCATAAAAATGTTTCGACGATATACGTGGATCCCGCAGCAGCTTCTCTTAAGATTGCCCTTCGGCAGGAAAATTTACCAGTTATCGATGCTAACAATGATGTTCTCTTAGGCATTAAAATTTGCTCAAAGTTTATTGGTGGAAAAAATATAGTCATACATAAAGGATGTACTACGCTAAGAGAATGTATCCAGTCCTACGCATGGGACTCTAAGGCAGCTGATAGAGGCGAAGATAAGCCTGTTAAAAAAAACGATCATATTTGCGTTGTGGGTGACACTCAGATACAAACACGAATTGGAACGTGTAATATATCTTATTTGATAGAAACAAAAAACACAGAAGTTTTTTGCTATGATGGTAAAAATTTTGGTTGGTCAGTTTGTCAGAACGCAAAAAAAACAGCAGAAAGCAAGAAAGTTCTAAAACTTACTTTAGAAAATGGTAAAACTCTCAAAGCCACACCGGATCACAAAGTGTTGACAAAGCGTGGATTCATCGAGATACGATATCTCTTGAAAACAGATGAAGTATTGTGCTATTTGGAGAAGGCAAGAAGGTTTGGACCATGAATTAAGAAAATGTGTAGTCTGTCAGGATAATTTTGAGGTTAACAAATATGCAAAAACTAGATGCTGTAGCAGAAAATGCGGGCGTATATTCGGCGGTCAAAAGCATTGAAGAATGCGAAGAAGAAGACGTTTATTGCATTGCAACTAGCACAGGTAATTTCGTTGCTAATGGAATAGTAATAAAAAATTGTGATGCACTTCGATACGCTGTTTGCAGCGCTTTTCCTCAAGCCGAATTTTCTCATCCAGACGAAAACATTACATACGATCAACTGAGAAGACAGGTTTTTGGCGATGATGGTTATGGATTTATCAATCCTTCAGGATCATATTTTTAATTTATATTTGTCATTTTATCAAAAAATCTACGATGGCAATATCTAGGAGTTACTTAAAAAAAGACTATGTGATATAAATAAATTTATTTTTACATAGGTAACGAATGGGTTCATACGAGTCCGGTAACTATTCTCTTGGATATATCGACCCCTCTGACGTGCAGGCTAAAGACCTAAAACAAATGATGGATTGGTTTTATCAGTCCAATTACACAACAAATTCTACCTACTGGATGCAAGGCTCCATCGACAAGCGTTTTAAGGTTGGTGATCAACAACTTTACAACCAATTTTACGGCAACAACTCCCAGCAATCTCAAAAGTTTTTCTTTAATCTTATCCGCCGTCACATCAACATGATCTGTGGTTTTCAAAGAAAAAACCGTAAATCCACTATCACTATGCCGGTGTCAGATAACGACGACACGCTAGCAGATAATTATAATAAAGTAATGCGCTGGTGCGATGATAGAAATGGATTTCAAGAGTATTTATCACAAGCTTTTGAAGGCGCTGTGGATACTGGTGAAACCCTTCTACATATTTATCCTGATTATACTTTTGATCCCATCTCCGGCGATCTTTTTACTGACGCAGTATCATACAATAATTATTTGATAGATCAATACACACGAAAGCAAGACTTATCAGATTGTAATGGGATATGGCGCAGACGATGGACCTCTAAGGAAATGGCTAAAATGCTAATTCCTGGATATGCGAAAGAAATAGATAAAATGAAACCTGGTGGAATGAAAGACGGGCGTTTTCCTGTCCAAGCAGAGTTACAGAACGTTTCAATCAGCAATTTATTTACCTATGATGAGTTTTACTACCGCACGACAAGGCCCGGTAAAATTATTTTAGATCCAATGACTGGTGAAGCTGCGGAATGGGAAGATAATGAGGAAGAAGAAGAAGGTATGATAGAACGCGTACTTCAAGAACAGCCGTGGTTAGTTGTTCAAGAAGCCCAAATACCTACAGTCAAGATGGTCATTTGCCTTTCAGGGAAAGTGGTTTATCACGGAAAAAACTTGCTAGGAATAGACGAATACCCATTTGTGCCCGTGCAATGCTATGTAGACCAAGACATACAATCTTATGCATGGCGAAAGATGGGCGTTATCCGCAATTTACGCGATTCCCAATTTTTATATAATATGCGAAAAGTTATCGAGCTTCAATTATTACAAAGTTCTTTAAATGCTGGCTGGATATACCCCGTAGACGTAGTGACAGATCCAAAATGTTTTAGACAAGCAAGTGGTGGAGACGGTTTTTTAATTCCTTTAAAATCAGGTAGACAACCGAGTGAAATACAGCGTATAGAGCCTGTCTCCATACCGCAATCTTTGCTAGAATTATCAAACAGCTTAGCTGAAGACATTACAAAAATTTCTGGTGTAAACGAAGAATTGCTTGGAGCTGCAACGGATGACACGTCTGGTATTTTATCAATGTTACGACAGGGCGCAGGACTTACGACGCTGCAAACTATATTTGACAAACTCGATTATTCGCAAAGAATATATGGAAAAATATGCCTTCAGGCAATTCGTAAGAACTTCAGCAAAGGTAAAATACGTAACATACTGGGTCATGATGCAGATCCACGATTCTGGACAAGCCATAGTCAAAAATACGCTGTTGCAGTTGAAGAAGGGAATTATAGTACAACGCAAAGACAAATGGAACTCAAACAACTCTTGCACTTCAAAGAAATTGGTATGGGTATCGCAGACAAATCTATCTTGCGTGCTGCCTTCATCACAAATAAGAGACAAGTTATCCAGGATATGGAAGAACAGAATCAACAGCAAGCCCAGCAAGCGCAAGCAGAAGCTCAGCAAAAACAAAAACTAGATGAAGCTAAGATTACTTCTCTTCTTTCTAAAGCTAAATCTGACATGGCTAAAGAGCAAGATCTTATGGTTTCAGCTAGAGAGCGAATTGCTAAAATCCAAGATATACAAGCTGACGCCGAGCATAAAAACGTTCAAGCAGACCTTGACCTTGTCAAAATGATGGTAGAACTTGAAGACATGCAATTTAACCAGTTTAAAATGGCATTTGAATATGCCCAGGCTGTAAAAATTGCTAATCAACAACAAACTCCAGCTATGGCTGGGTAGGAGAAAAAATGAAAGAACATAAAAAACATGGTCAGCATCCGCATGATAAAATAGCTGCTGTCCCTCAATTTAAAGAAGGACACTGGGAAAATAAAATGCAAAAGCCAAGTGTTGCAGAGGGTAAATATTCTTCAGAAATGAATCAGGCAGAAGAATATAAGCAACAGACAAATGGACTTGCTAACTATGCTAAGAAACACAAAATGAAACATTGATAAAAGGCAATCTAAGAATATTTGAGATTTAAGTCCTTTTATTAGGGGTGTTCTCCCTTTCCTTTTAGGATAAAAAGACTCGCCGTCCGTAGCTAGATATGATTGAAAAAAGGTTTTATCTCCTCAAATCAAATAGGTCTCGCTTGGGTCAACCTAGACTAAAAAGACCCAAGACGTATTACAACAAAGGGAAATAGATGAAAAATACTCATCACAATCCGGATTATGCTAAAGACAAAACTGCCGATGTAATCAAAAAAGGAAGTGGTAGGGCTGTTCCTAATGAACAATGGGAAATGAATAAAGATCTTACACCTAAAGGTGAGAGTAACGGTTGGGGTGCTTTTTTACCTAGAGCTGGTAAAGATCGACCTACAACACATACTAAAACGAATGAGTGTGATCATTGATGAGAGAAAAGACTTATGAAACAGAAAAATACCCTACTTTTGAGTTATCGGACTTAGATCATTTAAAAAGACTTACTCCAGTAAAACGTAAACATGCAGAAGAATCATTGAAAGTTAGCAAAGAAATCGAAGGAACACAAGATGCAGGCCACAGCGGGCGAGTTGTCAAGAAAAGCAAATAGAGATACGACAAAATATGAAGCTTTAGAAGTCGGTCATGCTATGGCTGACGATATTGACGTTCATCTTAGAGAATCGATAGAAAAACATCGAAATATCATTGATGAAAACGAGTTTTGCGTTGTGATGATCATAGCCAAAGATCCGCTAATACCCAATCTTATTAGGCGTAAATTTTATTGCTGGCCATATCTCCCTAAGCCTAGGCCTAATCAGGCGGTGTTTCTATACAACAAAGCGCTAGACAGAATAACAAAAAGGTTATGGGCATTGCCAAGTGACATGGTAATGGCTGAGCTAGCAGGAACAAGCATAGTAGTGCACAAAAGATATGAAACAATGCAAGCGTGGTCAGTGGCATTTTTTAAAGGTACCTTTTGGGAATTTGTTAGGCATGATCAAAATATAGATATGCTCTCAGAACACGAGTATTTTCTAAAGCATAGAGAAGAACTGATTAAGGCGGGATGTAAGATTCCTGATAGAAACTTCACCGAGGCCTTCGATTTTAGTAAGATCAAAATTGATAAGATCGTAGACACGCAACAGGCCGTTTGATGTTAGTTTTTTTTCAATAGTAGGCGGTAAGCAAAGGGTAGAAATGGGGGCATCAGCTGCCATAAATTGGATTATTTTGTTGTATTCAAAAAACTTTTTTAATACTTCTTCTCTCAATTTTTCCATTTGCAGATCATGTTCTACCTGCAATTCATTGTTATCAACATTTTTATTTAAAACATTTTCTTCAGACATAGGAGACCTCCAAAATGACAGTTAATACGGATAATGTACCATCACAAGAAAAAATTGAAACGAATATTCCACAAGAAAAAGTAGAGACAAAAACAGAAGTTCCTGTGCAAGAGAGTAAAGCGCCTGAAGCTAATGCAGAAGATCCTAATTGGCGTGCATTTCGAGAAGCAAGAAAAAAAGATAGAGCAGAAAAAGAAGCTGCTGAAAAAAAGGCAGCCGAAAAAGAACAAGAAATATCTGCTTTAAAAGCAGCCATGGAATCAGCCTTTTCAAAGTCAATAAATCCATCACAAACACAAGCTCCATATTCTGGTTATGAACAAGAAGAAACTGAAGATGAAAGAATAGAGAAAAAAGTACAAGCAGCTATTGACAAAAGAGAAGCCGAAGCAGAAAGAACCAGACAGGAACGTGAACATCAACAATATCCACAAAGGTTGACGCAGTCATATCCCGATTTTCACCAAGCCATATCGCAAGAAAACTTAGACTATCTAGACTATCACTTCCCAGAAGTTTCAAGACCGCTCCAAAGATTACATGACGGATTTGATAAGTGGTCAGATATTTATATGGCTATCAAAAAATTTGTTCCCAACTATTCTTCAGCTAAAAAAGATTCTGCAAGGGCTGACGCCAACTTTGTAAAACCAAAATCTATTTCTAGCACTGGTGTGACGCAACCAGGAGAGGCAATGTCTCAATCGAGAATCAGTGAAGAAAAGAAAGCGGCAAACTGGGAAAGAATGCAAAAGCTATTAAAAGGGGTTGGTTAATTGTAAATAAATGTGATATTATTGTTAGTAACATGCCTAGGGGGCACCCGAAATCCGTTACTCTGACGGTAGGCATGTTTAATTCACAGAGATAATCTTAGAGGGATTATGTCAAATTTATTGAATCAAAGATTTGGAAGTATATTAGTTTTAGAAACAGCAAAAGTTCCTGAAAAAACAGGAATTTATTACAAATGTATGTGTGACTGTGGAAACATTTCATATGTAAGAAAAGATTCTTTGATAAGAGGAAGAACTAAAAGTTGTGGATGCAAAACAAATAAATCTAAAATAATAAAATTCAAAAAAGAAAATCCTTCTGCCACAGAACAAGAAATAATGAAAGAAAGGATTAAAGCTCATACTAAATGGAATGGAGAATGTTTAGAATGGACTGCTACTTCATCGAACGGTTACGGAATTTTTTTGCTAAACAAACGTTTGATAAACGCTTCTAGAGCAGCTTGGATAGCAGAATATGGACCTGTACATAAAGGAAAACTAGTACTGCATCATTGTGATAATCGAAAATGCTGTAGAGTTGAGCATCTTTTTTTAGGAACTCATAAAGATAACACTGCTGATATGATTTTAAAGAAACGTGACAACTGGGAGACATGCAGAAAATTTCCGATTGGTACACGTGAAAAAGTAGGAGAGTTAAGAGAATCTGGGAAAATGTACAGAGAAATAATGGTTGAACTTAATTTGACAATGGACCAAGTAAAAAGCCTTCTACAAAACTTCAAAAGACAAAAAAAACGTAGAAATATTTGTGATTAAATATTTAATTTTATAGTATGTGGTTAGCGCACAGCTGAGATCGCAACCTAGCAAAGAGCCTACGCCTCTTCAACGTAAGATAAAAAGAAATTTTTAACTTACCAGAAGAGGTATCTATGACATTTTCAACCGGTATTACCGGATTGCAAAATATGGCTCCAGAATTGCCAGTACAGGCAAGTGAAGATTTGCTCAGTACGCCCATAAAAATTATGTGAATGTGGGCTTTAAATCTCTTCTAATTGGCTTGGAAACCCGATGGGGTGACAAGGCGGAAGCAAATATAAATTTGGCACCGTGAACGACTAAATGAAGGGAACCGGAAACGGTATGCGATAGTCTGAACTCCACGAATACATGAAGGTGGAGAGGATGGTCCGAAGAGATTGTCCCACCTAGGAAACTAGGTCATAAAAGTAACAGAAAGGTTCAACTTGATTCATTCCTTTGGAGTGGATCTACATCATGCGGAATCATACATTGGTAAAACTACCCGTATGAGCCGTTTTGAGCGTCTTTCTACAGACGGCGGACAACTAGACGGTTCGGGTATTGATCCCGCATCAGAAGTACCCGTACGTACTGATATCGACGCAACGATGGAAATTCACGCTAAATCTATCGTTACAAATGAACAGGTTATTTTATATCAAAACAGCAAGACGTTAACCAAGTTTACAGCATTGCTAGGACAATGGTTACGTGAAAAAGAAGATCTCCTTATGAGAGACCTTTTTTCTTCTAGCGTATCTTATATTAATGCTACAGGTGGTTTAAACGGCGATCAGCCATCTAACCTTTCTTTGAATGATGTAAACAACATTGAAAACATTCTTCTTGGAAATGATGCTCGCAGCATGCTTACAAACTTAGAAGCTACCCTAAAATTTGCTACGGGTGGTGTTCGTGATGCATTTATTGCTCTTGCTAACACAAATATTTGCGCAGATTTACAAAAAGTCCAAGGCGTATTGCTTAAGGCTGCATATCCAACGCAAGAAGGAATCAGACCAGAAGAATATTGCTCTATTTCAAGATTCCGTTTCTTTGTGTCTTCCAAAGGCGCTAAGACTCCAGGCATCTCAATGAAAGGAAACACCGTCTATACCATTCCAATGTATGGCCTAGAAGCTGCTGCAAAAATCGAACAAAACAACTACACGGCAGTAATTGGATACCGTCCTCCTTGGGTTGTTTCGTCAGTTGCTCAAAACAGCCAACTCTATGCGAAGTTTGCGATTGCTCGCGCGATTACAAACCAAAACTGGATCTCTGGCTTGAATGTAACAACATTCCAACCATCTTAAGGAGATAAAGTATATGGCTTTTACAATTCTTACAGGCGATTCTTTTACATCTGCAGGAATAGGCGTAAAGATACCTTTACCAAGCTCCGCTGACTATTTTGAAACAATAAATACTACGCAAATGGGTCTTACAGGAACTGTTTGTGTACGAGGTGAATGGTATGGACCCAAGTTTGGAGTTGGTGCATCAGCTGTTAATGACGGTATAAGATGGAGAAAAGCAGGATCAAGCGCAATCTTGATAGATAAATTTACTACATCTACAGCTTCAGATGGATTTACTTATGTAACAACATCTCCAGTTGTTGAAGCGCAATCGGCTAGTGCCATTACAGCTATCACCAATGCTAATCCAGCAGTTGTTGCTCAAACGAATACCTATTCCAATGGCGACGTTCTGCAGTTTTATAACACTACTGGAATGCTTCAAATTGCTGGAATGAATTTCCAAATTTCTAGCGCATCTGGATCAGGTTATACGTTGCTTGGTTTGCCAGCTACGGTTTCGAATGGATTCGCAGCAGCAGGTACAGCAGGATTTACAAGAAGAATTTCTAGCTTCAATGCGGTTGAACCAGGATTTCTTTATATCACCAATATTTCCCAAGCAATACAAGCAGTGGTGTCAACTTCTGTTGATCCATCTTCTCATTATGCTGTTGGTATGAAAATTCATTTAAGCGTGCCTTATTCGTTTGGCATGACTCAAATGAATCAGCTTACAGGAAAAATCTTAGCCGTTAACGCTGTTTCTGCTACTGCAAATATCGGAGCCTACAACTTGACAATTGACATAGATTCAAGTGCATTTACTGCATTTGCTTTCCCTCTGTCAACATCCAGTCCTACAGTTTCCTTATTTGCTGCATTGGCACCAGCTGGCGCTTCAACACAAGTAGACCCAGTAACTGGGGTTGTCACAGGATATGACTTCCAAAAGCAACCTTTCCGTACAGGGCAATTTGTACCTTACATGTATCTTGGAGGCGGTGCTGCATCACCTGCAGGAGCGGCTCTAGATATCATCGATTGGAAAGCATACAAATTTGAAAAATAGTCTGTAAGCTCTCTTAAAACCTTTCCGAATTGATTTCGGAAAGGTTTCGATTGTGAGAAGGTTTTATACATAGGTGACAAGTGTCAAATCAATATCTTCCAGGAACAATACAGATACCAAGTGCTCTTCTCATCACAGGGATTACTAAAGGATTCCCTATGGTGGTTACATTTACTGTTCCACCTACAGGAGCCAATACTTATGTGCCCGGACAGGTGGTTTTGTTGACGGTTCCAAAAACATGGGGAATGTTCCAAGCAAATGGTCTTACAGGAAAAATACTGGGAGTAAATGCTACAACAATGGCCCTAGAGATAGATTCTAGCTACTTTGATTATTTTGTTGATGGCAGTAATACCGGAGAAACACCTGCAAGTTTAGCTCCAGCAGGTTCGCAAAATTTAGAATTTAGTAACTCGACAAGCCAGGTACCATTTCAATCTTTAAATAACAGGGGAAATTAGAAAAATGTCAAACATAGTTATGGCCACAGCAGGGGGAGAACAACATGGGTTAATCAATGTGTTAACAAATGCTGTTGCTTTCGATGATTTTAAAAGTATGACACCAGCCCACAAGGCAAAATGTGAAAAAGAGAAAAAAGAAGACAACCGCATAGTTAAGGCTGAATATCTTAACTCTAGAGGCCGTCACGAAAGACTTACTACTCCATATTGTAAATACGCTGGAGATCCAATTCAAATTTGGCATTTTATACCCGGAAAAGTTTATGAGATTCCTTTAGGGCTAGTAAAACAAGTAAATGACAAAAATAAAATTCTGCCAAAGAGAAGTGGGCTTGTAAGTCTTGATGATAAAAACTTAAATAATGACGGATCACCACTTGCACAGGATCAAGAAGGGGAATGGTTGCACAAGTTCTCAGCGGTTGGATTTCAATAATATTGAATCGTAAGGAAAAATCATGACTTCTGTACTGCCAACGACTTCCACGTATTCTTACATTGAATCAAAGGTAAGAAGGCTTACTGCTTCAGCTAGTGAAGCTTCTTTGACTAGTGCAGACATCCAGCAGGCAATCAACCGATTTTATTCCCAGGATTTCCCATACGCAATAAAAATTGATCAACAGCGCTCCGTATATAAATTTCTCACTATACCTAATGTTGATCGATACCCTGTTGATGTAAACAATCTCCAAGGATTTAGAGCCCCTGTGTATTTCGAAGGTATTCAGGGGAACTTTTTTAAGAATAGAGACCAACTATTTAATCTTTACCCCAGATATCCAACCAAGTTTCAGCCAATTTCGGGTGATGGGATAACCCAAAATTTTACATTTACGCTATTTGGGAATAATCAAAACCCATTCCCGCAACCAAATTTTGGAATACTTAGCACTCAACTTGTCATAGGTGGAATCGATATCAATGGAAATCCTATTAGAATTATTGATGATGGAGGAGCCGTTGTCGACAGTAACGGCATTGGAAGCAATACGACAAATGGGCAGCTCTTATTTATTGAGCAAAACGCTGTTGGAAACAATGTTTACTGGAATGGTACAAGTCAACAACCGGCTATACCTCCTTTATCCCCACTTCCAACGCCTTCTCCTCCAGGTTCTTTGACATCTCAATATTGCGGTACCGTTAACTATGTAACAACGTCTATCTCTGTAAATTTTCCTGTTGCACCTGCAGCTGGAACAATGATTAATGTTTGGGCTGCGACTTATCAAGTAGGTAGACCATACAATTTATTGTTTTGGAATAACGAGCTTACCATAAGACCAGTGCCTGATAATGTGTATCTTTGCGAATTAGAGGCTTATCAAACTCCCGTCCAGTTCATGCAGACTAACCAGAATCCTATACTCGATCAATGGGCCCAATACATATCATACGGGACGGCTGCGGAGATACTGAGAGATCGTCAAGATATGGAGGGAGTAGAGAATCTCATGGAAGGATTTAAACGACAAGAAGCATTAGTGCTTGAGAGGCAGTCCATAGAGGAGATTGGTCAACCAAACATTACTCTTTTCAATTCTACGCAGATAGGTTATGGATCTGGGATCGGTAATGGTTACGGAGCAGGTTTCTAATGGCTGGATATTCGCCTCTTAAAATAACAGGTTACCAAACTGGACTTGTTCAGGAAAGAGAAGAATTTCTTCTTCCTAATGACGCATACCCTGCCCTTCAGAACGCTTATGTCTGGAGAGAAAGGATTTTAAGAAAAAAAGGGTATCAGCTTTTAGGAAGACTCCAGCGAAAATTAGGAACTACGGATGGAGCTGGAAATTTTAGCATTGTCATTAAGCCATTCCCATTAAACACTGGTATAGCGTCATTTAATATAGATACTGATCTTTTTAATGATCCAGGAACAACACTAGATCCAGGAGTGCAAACCCTTTTTACAAACAGTTCTGGTAGTGGAACCCTGAACAGAGTTACTGGATTATTGACTATCACAGGTTCAAAACCTAATACGGATATATATTATATTCCTGGGCTGCCAGTGATGGGAATCACTATACGTGAAAAACAAGATAGCTCAAATGATGAAACCATTTTTTTTGATCAAGCTTATGCTTATAAATTTAATCAAGGCTCAGGAAAATTTATAGAATTTATTCCTGGTAAAACATGGAATTTAAGTAATGCTCCAGTGTCAGGTATAGATTTCTTTTGGTCTACAAATTATTGGACAACAAATTCAACTCCAAATCCTTTTGGCACACCAAATAACAAGATTTTTTGGGTTACGAACAACACAGGAAGCCAGGGAGCAAATGCTGATCCAATTAGAATAACCGACGGATTAACATGGGTTGATTTTTCACCTCCTACTTATGGTAAAATAAATTCTACAGATTTTGTAGTACAATGTTTAGCATTTCTCCCATTTCGAGGCCGTTTGGTGATGTTTAACACATGGGAAGGTACAAGTTATGGGAATGCTTTGCATTATTCTAATCGTATTCGTTGGTCTACGATAGGTAACCCTTTTATTCCATTTTCTGCTGGTCCACCGGCTACCGGATCTTGGAGAGATGACATACGCGGGCAAGGAGGATTTCTAGATATACCAACTAGTGAAGATATCGTTTCTGTAGGATTTGTAAGAGATAATCTTGTGATCTTTTGTGAAAGAAGTACATGGCAACTTCGATACACAGGACGTTCCATAGCACCGTTTCAGATTGAAAAAGTAAATAGTGAATTAGGAACTGAGAGTGCATTTTCATCCGTACAATTTGACACATCGCTAGTTGGTATAGGTGACAAAGGTATTGTTGAATGCGATAGCTATAAATCAGAACGTATTGATGTAAAGATTCCTGATTTTGTTTTTCAGTTTAATGCAGAAAATAATGGAGTAAGTAGAGTTCAAGGTGTAAGAGATTTCGAACAGCGTCTTGCTTTTTGGACTGTACCTATAGCTGCATCTTACGATGCAAATTTTCCAACTTCAGATTGGATATTCCCTAATCAAAGACTCGTTTATAACTATGAAAACGACTCGTGGGCGCTATTCAATGACTCATTAACAGCTTTGGGAAGTTATCAAGTACAAGCAAGTAGAAACTGGCTTAACACTCCAATTCCATGGATAAAATGTAAATTTAACTGGTTAAGCCAGCCAAATTCTGATCGACAAGTAGTAGGTGGGAATCAGCAAGGATTTATAGAATTCTTAGATGAACTGACTGTTAATGATCCTAGTCTTTTTATTTCAAATATTGTTGGTAATGCCATAACTCCAACAACAGGAAATCCAACAGTCATAACATCTCCAAATCATAATATGCAAAGTGGATTTGTTATAGGAATCAGTGGAATTCCTACAGGAACACCTTACGATAATTTAAATGGTGGTATTTTTGAAATAGAAGTAAAAGATAAAAATACATTTGAATTATTTATTTACAACAACACTACAGGGCAGTTTAGCGATTCGCAACTTGATGTTCCAAGTGGAAATTATGCGGGTGGGGGACTTATCAACATAAGAGAAAATTTTTCTATCAAAAGCAAAAAGTTTAATTTTTTGGATGAAGGTCAAAGTATACAATTTGGATTCTTAGATATTTTAATGCAATCCACTTCCTCAGACCAACCGGGAGCTATTTCTTTGAATGTCTACCTAGATTACAACGACAGCAGCGTTTCTAACATAGCACCTGAAAATGATATGAATGATGGAAGCACATTTGAAACACCTGATACATTTTTTAATTCTATTATTCCTACAACACCCTCTACATTAAACAACATAGGTGGGACCAAATTTTGGCAAAGAGTTATATGTCCAACTAGAGCAAATTTTATCACTTTAGAATACTCTTTTTCTAATGCTCAAATGGCGGGTGGAGAACAAAATAAAGAAGTACAAATAGATGCCCAAGTTTTGTGGATCCGCAAAGCCGGCCGTATGACACAAATATAGGAGAGTTATGACTTATGAACCAAATATTCCTACAGGAACATTAAATCTTGATCAAGATTACAAAAATATAAGAGGTAATTTCCAGACATTAAACACAATTTTTGGTATAGATCATACGCCATTTGATAATATAACACCGCAAAAAGGATACCATACTATAGTTCATATGTTACCTGC
>Ga0315288_10004867_pt1 | contig 17096 bp, 17 predicted proteins | sample YL17G11_20_MG_FD_203454 | JGI IMG/M metagenome (GOLD analysis project Ga0315288, IMG submission 203454) | Sediment microbial communities from Yellowstone Lake, YNP, Wyoming, USA - YL17G11_20 | ecosystem: Environmental > Aquatic > Freshwater > Lake > Sediment | place: USA: Wyoming | collected... | reverse complement strand
GGCGGGGAAGCGAAGGCTCGTGTCGTCCAATGCGTTTGAGGAACTCAAGTCGGCGATGCAGGGGAATCCCGAACGGTTCTACTTTATCACACAGGCGGAGGCGCAGAAGGTTCTCGATGCGTGTCCCGATGCACAGTGGCGCTTGCTCTTTGCTCTCAGCCGCTATGGTGGGCTACGCTGTCCGTCCGAGCACTTGGGCTTGACGTGGGGGGATATTAACTGGGACAGAGGGCGAATAACTGTGAGAAGCCCAAAGACGGCGCACCACGTCGGCCACGAGTCCCGGCTTGTCCCGTTGTTTCCTGAGTTACTGCCATATTTGCGGGAAGTTTTTGAGGAAGCCGAGCCGGGGACGGAGTACGTTATCACGCGCTACCGTCAAGCCAATTGCAATTTGCGGACGCAGCTTCAGCGCATCATCACCAAAGGCGGACTCAAGGCTTGGCCGAAGCTGTTTCAGAATTTGCGGAGCACGCGCGAAACCGAGTTGACCGAGCACTGGCCGGAGCACGTTGTCTGTGCGTGGCTCGGAAACTCTCGCGCTGTGGCAAGAGAGCACTATTTGCAGGTGACAGACGAACACTTTGAGCAGGCCGCAAGACCAGCACCGACAGAACTGGAAAATCAAGAAGGTGTGCAAAATGCGGCGCAGCAGGCGCACGCATCGTGTCGCACCGAGCCGCACGCAGTTGGTGAACCGGCGAAATACGAGCAGAAACGAGACGGTGCGACACAGTGCGATGAGTCAATACGCCTGGCGGGATTCGAACCTGCAACCTTCGGTTCCGTAGACCGACGCTCTATCCAATTGAGCTACAGGCGCCCATTTCTGACAGACAATAGTATAATCGCCTCCCGCAATTGTTGTCAATTCTTTTTGGCCGTCAAAAGCCCCGCCGTGGAATTTAGAATCTAATTGGTTGCCTCGATGGGTTTATTGTAATATGATTCATACGCAGCCGGCGGAGTCGGAAGCGGGTTGAGGAAGTGAAAGGTCGCAGGATGCGAACGATGAAGTGGATAAGATTACTTCTGTGCTGCGTGACGGTCCTGGGAGCCGGGGCGCGATGCTACGGAACGGGGAGCGGCAAGAGCGCCGTCATCTACCGCGACTCAAATGAAGGGCCTATCGGCTTTGCCGTGCAGGAGATCACCCGAGCGCTGGCCGAGAAGGGCTATAGCGTTACGGACAGGCCCGTCGATGATTTTTCGAGAGAGGGCGGAACAATCCGCATTACACTGACGGTCAGGGGCGAGGAGAGAATAGAGAGCAGGCCTGCACAGAGGGACAGGAAGGCCGAGGGGCCGCTGGAGCCGCAGGGGTATGGAATATGGTCGCGCGCCAATTCGGCTTGTCTGGTGGGCGGGGGCGACGCGGTCGGCGTTATGTATGGCGGGCTTGAGGTCGCCGAGGCGATTCGCGGCGGACGCGAGCTTGAGAGTATTCGTGAAATAGTCCGCAGGCCCTCCATCGCCCGGCGGGGGATTAAGTTCAATATTCCACTGGACGCAAGGACGCCGAGCTACGACGACACTGGCGACGCTGCGCAGAACAACTACGAAGAGATGTGGAATTTCGATTTCTGGCGGGAGTTCCTGGATGATATGGCCCGCTATCGTTACAATGCGCTGACGCTCTGGAACCCTCATCCGTTTCCGTCAATCGTGAAGCTGCCGGACTATCCGGAGGCAGCGCTCCAAGACGTTTGCGTGACGACGCTGAAGCCGACCTGGAAAGCAGGGGCATGGAGGGACCCACAGTTTGTCTCGCCAGAGGTGCTTGCGAACCTGAAGGTCGTCAAGAAAATGTCGATGGATGAGAAGATCGAGTTCTGGCGGCGGGTGATGAAATACGCCAAGGACCGGGGGATCGAGGTCTATCTGATAACGTGGAACGTCATAATGAACGGCGTGGAGGGCAAGTACGGGATTACAACCGCGCAGGACTGTCCCAATACGATCGCGTATCTGCGCCAGTGCGTGCGCGAGACCATATTGACCTATCCGGACCTGGCGGGGATCGGCGTGACGGCGGGGGAGAACATGAAGCCTCGCGACGACGAGTTCAGCAAGGAGAAGTGGCTGTGGCAGACTTATGGCCTTGGGATTCTTGATGCGAAGAATCAGCAGCCCAAGCGGGAGGTGCGGTTTATTCACCGCGTGTGGCAGACGGGCGTCGGCGAGGTGATGAAGGACTTCGCAGCGAATTACCCGGACAGCTTTGAGCTTTCGTTCAAGTATGCCAGGGCACACATGTATTCCTCGACCAAGCCGCCCTTCTGCCGGGATCTGGTCAAGGAGATGGAACAGTACGACGTGAAGTGCTGGTGGAACCTGCGGAACGACGACATATTCAATTTCCGCTGGGGCGACCCCGATTACGTTCGAGCGTTTCTATCGAACTTTCCGGGGCGGACGGCGGGCTATCACATGGGATCGGACGGATACGTGTGGGGACGGGAGTTCACGAGCCTCGAGCCGGAAACACCGCGCGAGCTGGAGATTGAGAAGCACTGGTACAGCTTTATGCTGTGGGGGCGATTGGGATACGACCTCGACTGGAAGCGGGAATCCATCGAGCGGGTATTGCTCGAGCGATTCGGCGAGACAGAGGGACTGGACTTTTATGAGACCTGGGCGACGGCGTCAAAGATCATTCCGTTGGTCAACCGGTTTCACTGGCGCGACTGGGATTTTATGTGGGCGGTGGAGGGATGTATGGACCAGCACAACGGTTTTCATACCGTGCGGGATTTTATCACGAATGAGACGATGCAGGACAGCGGGCTGATGTCGATAACGGAATACGTTCAGAGGCATCTTGCCGACGAACGGATGACGGGGCAGACCCCGATTGCGGTGGCCGAAGAATTGCACGACTACGCCGGGAAGTCGCTCAAACAGGCGGCTGTGATTCGGCGCAAGGTGAAGGAAATGAGCAAGGAGCTTCGGCTGACGCTGGGCGATATCGAGGCAATGTCACACTTGGGGAATTACTATGCGTCGAAGATACTCGGCGCGACGCAACTGCATCTGTTCGAGAATTCGAAGGACCGGAAGAATAAGACGTCGGCGGTCCGGCATCTTCTTGAGGCAGAGAAACACTGGGAGAATTATGCAGAGGTTGCAGGCAGTCAATACCGGCCACAACTTCTGGCGCGCACACGTGTGCTCGACTGGGAAAAGACCCTGGATGACGTCAAGAAAGATGTGGAGATAGCACAAACAAGCGGGAGTGAAGAAAAGAGATAAGCAGGCGGCGATTCATATTTGAGACTCGTACCGCGTTTCATAAATGGGACGACTATAGGGCAAACGGAATTTGGCTGTTTGAATAGATTTCTCCGCTCGCTTCGCTCGGTCGAAATGACGGTATAGTCGCAGTACTTGTGAAACGCGGTACTCGTAAAACGAGGAGACAGCAACTATGAGAAGAAGCGTTATGACGACAGCGGTGTTGTTCGTGGGCCTTTTGCTCGGTGACATTTGCAGCCCCTGCGCCCGGGCCGCGCTTAAAGGCGGGTCGGCCAAGCTCGATATTACTCCGCGCGTAGGGGTCTGGCTTGCCGGCTACAGGCACCGCGACAAGCCAAGCATCGGCATAGAGGATGAACTGTACGCGAAGGCGCTGGTCGTTGACGACGGGCAGAACAAGATGGCAATTGTCTCAGCCGACTTGCTGTGGGTTCCCCTTGAGATTACCAGCGAGGTTCGCAAAAAGGTCAAAGACGAAATCGGCATTGCGGAAAAAAACATTCTTATCTGCGCAACGCACACTCATTTCGGCCCAAAGATTGACAGGATTACGAAAGACTGGCCCGATGCGCCCGCTTCCGAGGTTGATAAATCTTATGTACAGGGCCTGGGACAGAAGCTCGTCGATGTGATACTGGCCGCAAACAAGGACCTGAAAGAAGCGCGACTCGGGGCGACAAAAGGGCAAATCTCGGAGCTATCTTACAACCGCAGGACGAAAAAGGCCGACGGCACCGTGGAGATGACATTCAACCTGCCGCCGGCGAGTCCGGAACTGACGTTCGGGCCTATCGACCCGGAGGTTTGCATACTCAGGGTCGAAGACACGAACGGCAGGCTTGTGGGCGCGATCGTCAATTTTGCCTGTCACCCGGTCTCCGGGGACCAGGACAAGGAGAGATTCTATCACATATCGGCCGACTATCCCGGGTACACCGCAAAAGTCATCGAGCAGGCCGAGGGAGGAGTCTGCCTATTTGCGCTCGGCACGGCCGGCAATATGAACCCCATAAGAATCAATATGGCACAGCCCCGTTCGCAAACAGGCAAGGCCCTGGGCGGCGAAGTCCTGCGGAGGATTCAGTTTGTCCCAACCTCCGGCGAAGCACCTCTAAGGGCGATGAAGAAGGAGGTTGTGCTGCCTGTGAAAAGGGACCTTCCTGCTGAAAGAGTCAGAGACGAGGACAAAGGCAAGGAGACTTTGACTACGGAGATTCAGGTTCTGATGCTCGGAGACATTTACATTCTGGGGCTGCCAGGTGAAGTCCTAGTCGAGATCGGCCTTGATATAAAGAAGGAAGCCGGCATTGAGAACCTTTTCATTGTATCTTTGAGCAATGATACGTGCGGATATGTCTGCCCCAAACAGGCCTACAAAGAGGGAGGATATGAGCCTGGTTCCGGGACAAATCTGGCCGAGGGCGCCGGCGAAATCATTGCGGAGGAGGCCCTAAAGCTGCTCAGCCTGATGAAACAAGGCAAATGATGTCCTGCTCAAGTCGAGCGGCAATTGGCCGTCGGGGTGAATTTTGCCTCATTTTATGGCCATTTTTTGCCAAAAAAATGCTATTCGTGCTGGACAAGGGGGCAAACAAGGTGTATAATTAGATAGGTATAGGTCTTGGCGGGGACTCCGCCTGGCGATAGAATGGGGTTTTCGACAGGAAAACCGATTTCTGTAAGAACAGAAAAGGGATTTCTGTCTTCATTATAGTCAGAGTTGTAAAGGTGTTTTGGCAGTGTCGGCCCGGCCGACCAAATGCCAGGAAGACTGAAATAGATAGAAGAGAGAAGATTAAGGAGATGCTGTATTATGAATAAACGAAGGAGATTTGCCGTGGCAGAAAAAGGAGTTTCCAAGCGGGCGCAGAACAAGGTCTCGGCGGGGTTCACGCTGGTCGAACTGCTGGTCGTGATCGCTATCATAGCATTGCTGATGGCGATTCTGATGCCGGCCCTGCAAAGAGTCAAGAAACAGGCACAGGAGGTTAAGTGCCGGTCAAGCTTGAGACAAGTCGGGCTCGTCATATATATGTTTCTGCAAGAAAACGACTTCACACTGCCGGAGTGTTACATACACACTGCCAAGTCAAACGAGTACTTGTGGTTCAACCCGACTACAGGTGTTCCGATGAAGCCCAGTGACGACGACTCCTATTGGGCCACGGCCTACTGGGGCCTTAGGGCGGGGGCTGGAGGTAGTGCGGGAGGTTCGGCAAGCGCTTCAGGCATTCCGGACAGGGATATCTTCAGTTGTCCGGCTTTTTTGAACGCCGCCGAGCTGCGCGGAGCGGACAAGTTGTATGGTGCTAACATCAAACAGTTCCGTGACTCTGCATACGCTCTCAACCGTTTTATGGATAAGCAGCAGACGAACGCAATACGGAATCACGGCGACGTCATCATCGTCCAGGAGCACATTGAGCCGGCTATTGAGAACGGGCGCAGGGATATGTTCTTCCGGTACGCCAACGAGGGGCCTTTATCGCACTATACGGGCACGGCGGGCCGCGCGGACTGGTATCGATCGATATGGAGGCACAACACATCACGCGGGGGATCCACACGAACCGGAGGAAGATGCAACATTCTGTGGCTGGACCAGCACGTCAATTTCATAGAGGAATCCGATATCATGGATAAGCTCCTCGGTGAAGTCAGGTGGTATGACCCTCTAAAGAAGTACCAGGCTGACTGGGACGGCTAATCTAAGGCTTACGGTATCCGGTCGCCGGTGAGCTTGCTCGGCTTATCAAGCAGCAGCGCCCTGTTTATGTCGGCCAGCATCCCCTGCCGATTGATCCGCAGGACCCGCCGATGCCTTCTATAGCAGACGGCGCCCCACACTCTAAACCAAAAACGCCAAATCGGAAATAGCTGTATCGGGGGTGCACACGGGGTGCGATTCACGTTTGTAGGTGAATTATCTCTCATCGCTTGGCGTTTTCTCAGCTTTGGCCGCGAGGTGCGCAATCTTTGTCGTCCGTGAGTTTCTGCGGCGTGCCTTGTCATTCCCGCGAAACTTGTCCTCGACCTGATCGGGGAGCTGGAATCCAGTACCCGCGATTTCTGGATTCCGGCTCAAGGCCGGAATGACCCGCCGCGGCGGGCACGAATGAGCTCCTTCAGAAAGTGTGTTCTTACCTACAAAGATGAAGTGCACCCGTGCGCACAAGAGGCCAAGGATATGAATTGACAGAGCAGTTATTGGACGCTTTAATTGCTGAGCAGGGATATGTCGAGTTGTGCATAACCCTGGAAATCTCTATGGAGAAGTGCAGATGGACAGGGAAGAATTGGCTGATGCCGTTCTCGAACGGGCGCACGAATCGGACGGCAAGAAGAAACTGAATTGCACCGAAGCGTTCGAGCTTGCCAAGGAATTGGGAGTGGAAATTGCCGAGATAGGGCGGACCTGCAATCAGCACAACGTGCGAATCTGTAAATGCCAGCTTGGCTGTTTTGCGTGAGAGCGGAAAGGATAGAAACGTGAAGAAGCTGCGACCGAGATTCAAGCTCTGGCTGAGCAGCAGCGAGGTTGAGGGGGTTTTCGGCGACGGTAAATGGCGGCTCCTCAGTGCCATTGAGCGGGAAGGTTCGCTGCGAGCGGCCTGCGAATCACTGCAGATTAGCTACCGCAAAGCATGGGGCGACATGAAGAAGGCCCAGGAAGGCTTAGGGGTCGCCCTGATCAAGAAGGAGCGTGGCGGCCGCACGGGCGGGCAAACCACTCTGACCGACGAAGGCAGGAAATGGGTCAGGAAATACGGCAAATTCCGGCGCGAAATAGAAAAAGCGGTTCAAACCGCCTGCACAGAATACATAGAGGAGGTCAGCAGGTGAGCAAAAGAATTGGAGTGATCTTTCTACTGCTCACGATGTCCGGCCTGGCTGAGGCCGGGGCCGGAGAAACTGGTCAATGGAGGCCCTGGGACCCCCTCATCAATGATTCCTGGATTGGTCCATACACAACCACCTATATGTACGCCGTCAACACAGACCAACGCTATGAGATTCGCTTCAATGATGCTCCGACAAGCAACGTGGCAAAAGGCATGAATGCTTTGCGATTTAGCGCGGCGGCAGACGGAGAAAGCATTGGCAACTTCTTTTCGACGAAGAAGAAGAACACTTTTTTCGTCCGGAACTTCGGAGGACACCAGGACTACTCGGATATTCTTTTGTTGATTGCGATTGACGCCAACGCACTTCCGGATGAATTCCGGCTGTCACTTGATGTGCCCAAATCGAACGAAGAACAGGTGCGCCTGTCCGCCGCGGACTTTGTTTTCTATGACCATCCCGATTACGACACATATCGCCCGTCGGGCTATTACTCAGATACCGATCCAACCCGTGAAGCACTGGGCTATGCTTTCGCCACAAATGATTTCACCTACGTCTTTGATTCAAACAGCCCCCGGCGCTCCTTTGAAAGCGGCATGGTCTGCATTGTTGCTTTTTCAGGTTTGCCGCTGGTCACCGGCGGCAGCGCGGTTGAGTTCAACTACTTGTTTGAGCACCTGTCCGCGACGGCGGTGTTCAGCGTGTACTCTTACAAGGACGGTCTGATTGAGCACACGAACCGCGCCCTGCTCGATAATAATGACGCCACGTCGGGCGTCTCAAGTTTTGAAGTCGTGCGGATTGCCGGAGATTTCGACGGCGATTCTCACGTGAACGCATCCGATTTGGCAACCTTCGCCAAATTCTGGCTCACATCAGACTGCCAGGACGGCAACTTGTGCAAGCTGGCGGATTTTGACGATAACGGCGTGGTGAATATGTCGGATCTTGCCGTTCTGGGTCAGCTTTGGCAAACATTTTTCTGAGCGGGGACAGTGATTTGATAACGAGCAAATGCAGTGACAAACACGGCGGACCCAGGCGGGTGAAGCAGTCCGACACGCAACCGCGCGCTTCGTCGAGGCGGCCCGCGCTGACGCTGGTTGAACTGCTGGTCCTGATGGCGATTATTTCAGCGCTCATGTCGATATTGGTTCCCGCGCTGGGTCGCGCCAGAGATGAGGCGAAGCTGATAATATGCAGAAGCCACCTGCGTAACGTATGCGTCAGCGCGTTGCTGTACGCCGGTGATCACAGGGGCGCCTTGCCCGTTGACACAATGCTCGGGCCTGATTACGAAGATGTAAGCAACCCTCACGGCGCTTTGTTTGCGGCTCTTGAGGGCTACCTTGAAAGCCCTGAGAACTACTACTGTCCAAGTGAGACCGACCCTGCACTCAAATATACGCAGGAGAATTTCGCCGCGGGCGTGATGGGTTACTACTACTTCTCATGTGACCGAGCCAGCGGCAACCGTGATATCAGTACGTTTTTGCGTTGGGACGTTCAGTGGCCTCGTCATCTGCTCGACACAGGGCCTCCAAAGACCTGGGTCGTCTCCGATAGTTGGTTTCGGGGCCGGCCGACGCCCCACCGTTGGTTCCAAAAAGGGGTCAACTACGCCACTATTGAATCGTCGGTGGAGATGGTGTGTTCAAGCCCCAGACAGAGCTTCAGGTGATCGTGATTATGGCAAGAATATTGATTGGGATTGACGACACGGACAACGATACAAGTCCGGGCACCGGCCGTTTGGCTCGGCGGCTATCCAGCGAGCTTCAAGAGCGCGGAATGCGGCCACTCGGGGTAACAAGACATCAGTTCCTTGTGGACCCTGCCATTCCTTATACATCACATAACAGCGGCGCGTGCATCGCCGTTGTCAGTGCCCACGGTCTCGAACCGACAACTTTTGCATTCGATTTTGTGGCCCGGCATTCGGCAAAGGGTTCCGATCCGGGTGTGTGCATTGCATGGGCCAGTGGAGTGAGCCCCAGCGTAGTAAGATTTGCCCACGATGCGACGGAAAATGTGCTGGAAATGGAGGATGCCTACCGCGTGGCCAAATCCGCATCTATCGAATTGCGTGGTCTTGGCGGTTCGTGCCAGGGCGTTATAGGCGCGCTGGCGTGCGTCGGGCTGCGTGCCGAGGGTAGTGAGGGGCGCTTCATTGATTTGCCGGGGCTTCGCGAATTGCCTCGGTATGTCGATGCCGAGACTTATGAAAACATAGGCATCAAGGTTCAATACAGGAGTTCTCGAGAGCCGGACCCAAAAGACCGTTACGATACTCTCGGCTGGGTTCGTCCGCGGCTGGTTGATGGAGAACCGGTGTTGGAACTAGAATGGAGTAAAGAAAACGATGTTTGGGTTCCCGTTGACAGAAAGAAAAACAGGAACTGACGGCAGCATTCTAACAAGCCAGCAGTTAAGAATGCTCGCAGTGTCGGTGGCCGTGGGGGCAGCTGCTGGGCTATTTATGGGCAATATGCGGCTGCACCTTGGACTGCCGGGACACAAGGCCGTTTTGTGGATGACACCGGTGCTTCTAACTCGATTACTGGGTGGTTGCAAGGCAGGCGGCACTGCCGGCGCCCTCTCGGCAGCGTTCACGGCCCTTGCCCTTGGCGGCCGTGTAGCCGGGGGCGTATTGGGCTTGCCCTTTATTGGTTTGGCCGGTGCCATTTGTGACACAATTATTGACGCTCTGGAGAAGCGGCAAGACATATCATGCGTTTTGATTATACTGTTCGTCGGCATTGCCGGAGTGTCCGCCAATCTGCTGTGTTTGGCAAAGAGGTTGTTGTTGCCGGTCGGTCCCACTCCACACAGCCTGCTTGGCCTGTCGGGATTGTGGTTCGAGGTGGTCTGTTATGCGTTCTTCGGCTTGATATCCGGACTGCTGGCTGCCACCGTGGCATGTCTTATCAGCGGTCGCCGAAGCAAGCGGGCAATGAAATGATTAAACTCGATGGAATGTTGATGATCGGCTCTGCCGGAGCCAATCTTGGCAAGACGGAGCTGGCCTGCGCAATTCTCAGGAAATTCGGCACAAAGGGTAACATCATCGGCGTAAAGGTCACCACGATAAGGGATACGAACGGGCAATGCCCGCGCGGCGGAGAGGGCTGCGGTGTGTGCTCTTCGTTGGATGGTGCCTTCTGCATCACCGAAGAGACCGACAGCAGCTCCGGGAAAGACACCGCGAGACTTCTGACTTGTGGGGCCGGCAGAGTCTTCTGGCTTAGGGTAGTAAGAGAGCATCTGGTTGAAGGTGTAACCGCCCTGCTGGATGTGATTGGCCCCGATGCGGTCTGCGTGTGTGAATCGAACTCGCTGCGTGAAGTGGTTGAGCCGGGGCTGTTCTTTATGGTGACAGGGCGGGACGCGAGAACCTGGAAGGACTCGGCCCTGCGGGTGGGAAAATACGCCGATAGAATTGTGGTGTCCAATGGCAAAGGCTTTGATATTGACCTCGACGAAATAGAAATCGTCGGCGGAAAGTGGAGAATGCGCCAGGCACGGGCAACGGCGATAATACTTGCCGGCGGGCGCAGCAGCCGGATGGGCGCCGACAAGAGCCTGCTTTCGGTCGATGGGCAGCCCATAATCGAGAGAATCTGTGAGCGGCTTGCCGGGCGCTTCGATCAGATATTGATAAGCGCCAACGAGCCGGAGAAACTGGCGTTCCTGGGGCTTGAGGTCGTACCCGACAGGATTCCCGGACAGGGTCCTTTGATGGGCATTGCCTCGGCGCTGGAGGCGTCAACCAGCGAATTGAATTTCGTGGTCGCGTGCGACATTCCGCGTATGCATATCGCCCTTGTCGAAGAGATGCTTGCCGAGGCGGACAGGAGCGGGGCAGACGTGGTCGTCCCGATGACGGGCAGCGAGGAATATGAGCCGCTCTTTGCGGTGTATCGTAAGAGCGCGCTTGAGGGCATAAACAAGGTTCTGTCGTCGGGGGGGCGAAGAATAAGTGACATATTCGCTCAATGCAGGGTACAGTACATCAAATTGAATGATGCAGGTTGGCTCAACAATCTTAATACGCCGGCGGAATATGAAGAATTCAGGAAGGGACTGCGTGGTTAGTTTTGAAGAGGCATTCGAGATTGTGATAAGCTCAGCGCGTCGGCTCGGGACAGAGCACGTCAGTATCCTCGACAACGGCGCTTTGAATCGAGTGCTGCGAGAAGATATCGCCTCGGATATTGACATTCCGCCCTTCAATAAATCCGCTATGGACGGCTTTGCGTGCCGTCGCGCGGACCTCGGCAACGAACTTACAGTAATCGAGGCCATCGCCGCCGGGTGGACGCCAAAAAGAGCGATTGGACGTAACCAGTGTGCGAAGATTATGACCGGCGCGGTTGTGCCCGAGGGGGCAGACTGCGTTGTTATGGTTGAATACGCCAAGCGAACGGGCGAGAACAAGATTGAATTCACGGGCGACAGCACACAAGACAATATCCGTCACAAGGGCGAAGACGCAAAGAAGGGAGATTTGGTTCTTCACGCAGGGGAATTGATCAGGGCGCAGCATATTGCAGTATTGGCAAGTATCGGCTGTGTGGAGCCGTTGGTTTCGGCGCGTCCGAGCGTGGGCATCGTAGCAACGGGCGACGAGCTGGTCGCCCCCACTGCCGAGCCGGCCCCGTGGCAGATCAGGAACAGCAACAGCTACCAATTGTCCGCTCAGACTGCAAACGTGGGAGTTTCGGCGAACAACTACGGCATTGTCGCCGATACAAAGACGGACATCAACGCAATACTCAAAAGGGCTCTGTCCGAAAATGACGTTCTTATCCTTTCCGGCGGCGTCTCTGTGGGTGATTACGACTTTGTCAAAGACATCCTGCGTCAAAACCGCGTCAATCTGCTGCTTGAGAGGGTCGCTGTTAAGCCAGGTCGGCCCATGGTGTTCGGCGTATCGGATGAGGGCTTTTGTTTCGGCCTGCCAGGCAATCCGGTATCTACCTTTATTATGTTTGAGTTGTTTGTCAGACCTTTTTTATTCAAAATGATGGGACACGATTTCGAACCCGTGGTCTCTCAACGGCAACTGAAGGGAACGATAACAAGAAAGAACGTGGAGAGGGATTCGTGGCTGCCAGTAGCATTTACGGGCAACAGCGGCGTTGTGAAGGTTGAATATCACGGCTCGGCCCATATCAACGCGTTATGCAAAGCAGACGGTCTGCTTTGCATACCGGCGGGCGTCGCGGAAGTTAAAGAGGGCACTACCGTTGCTGTCAGACAGATTTAATCGGAAAATAGACTATCTGCGGATATCCGTCACGGACAGATGCAACCACCGCTGTGTCTATTGCATGCCGAAAACGCATTTTGTGCATAAGCACCACAGCGAAATACTTTCCTACGAACAGATCGAGTCATTCACCAAAGTAGCGGCGAAAATGGGCATAAGAAAGGTGCGGCTGACCGGCGGCGAGCCGTTGGTGCGAAAGGACATTGAGAATCTGGTGGCAAGGCTCGCGGCTATCGACGGGATCGACGAGGTCTGTATGACTACGAACGGCACTTTGCTCGCGGCGAAGGCCGCTGATCTCAGGCAAAGCGGACTGGGCAGGGTGAATATCTCGATAGATACACTCCACGCCGAAAGATACCGCCAGATCACCCGTGGCGGCGACCTGCACAGGGCGCTTTGCGGCATAGATGCTGCTGCGGCGGCTGGGCTTACACCTATAAAGATAAATATGGTTGTTCTGGACGAGACGACCGAGAAGGACATTGAGACAATGACGGCATTCTGCGCCGAGAGAGACCTGCAGCTTCAGAAAATTATGCAGTTTTCGCTTTATGACCGGGCCGATCTGAGCAAGCGGTTCCAAACGGAACGTCCCCCCAGGTGCGACAGATGCAACAGGCTGAGGCTTACTGCCGACGGGTTCCTCAAACCCTGCCTTTTTTCCGATGCTGAGATACGCGTGGACTTTGGCGATATCAGCGGCTCTATACTTGAAGCAGTTATGGACAAACCCGAGAGCGGGAGCTCGTGCAGAAACAGAATAATGAGGCAGATCGGAGGCTAAAGGAAGGTCGGGATATGAAGGGAATGGTGGATATAAGCGGCAAGGATGTTACAGTGAGAACCGCCGTGGCAAGCGGGTGTGTAGTCCTTGGTGCAGAGCTTTTTGAAGCGCTGCAAGAAGGAAAATGCCCAAAAGGCGACGTGCTTGAAACGGCGAAAATAGCCGCGATAAACGCCGTGAAGGCAACGCCTTCGATAATTCCGATGTGCCATCCTATTTGCATTGAAGGTGTTGAAGTAGTTTTTATTCCGGACAAGAAAGGCAAATCCGTCCGTGTGAATGTGAAGGTCAAATCGTCGGGCAAAACGGGCGTGGAAATGGAGGCATTGACCGGAGCGAGCGCAGCCTGTCTTACAATTTACGATATGCTCAAGTATAAAGGCAAAGATATGGTGATAAGCGAGATAAAGCTGTTCGAGAAGAGCGGTGGCAAGAGTGGCGACTACAAAAGGCAGGATTAGGGCGATCTCAATCTCCAAAGAGCGGGGCACTCGCAAATATAACGTGTCGGCGGCCCGATTGAGAGTGGCCTTCGGGATTGAGGGCGACGCCCACGCAGGCGACTGGCACAGACAGGTCAGCCTGTTAAGTGCAGAGTCCATCGCCAAGATGACGGCCAAAGGGGCGGACGTCGGGCCGGGAGATTTCGCAGAGAACATCACTACAGACGGAATCGACCTCCAGTCACTGACCTTAGGCAGCAGACTGAGACTCGGTCCTGTGGCGGAAGTTGAAGTTACCCAGTTTGGCAAAGAATGTCACAGCGGGTGTGAGATTCTTCAGCAGGTTGGGGATTGCGTTATGCCGCGAGAAGGCATTTTTGCGAGAGTAACGAAGCCGGGCCCCATCAAGCCCGGCGATATTATCGAAGTGGTGGATCGGAATGATTAAAACAGCCATATTGACGGTCAGCGACAGTTGTTCGGCGCAAAAACGAGACGATGTGAGCGGCCGGACGATTTCCAGCCTGCTAAGGGGCAACGAATTTGGTGTGTGTGAGTACAAAATAGTGGCGGATGAGCAGGAGGACATCAGGAACGAGTTGGTTCACCTGGCGGATGAGCTCAAAGTCGATATTGTCTTTACCACGGGGGGCACCGGACTCGGACCTCGAGATGTTACGCCCGAAGCGACGGCGGCGGTCTGTGATAGAATGGTCCCCGGCCTGGCTGAAACGATGCGATTGGAGGGTTTGAAGAATACGCCGAACGCCATGCTTTCGCGAGCGGTCGCAGGAATCCGCGGAAGTACGCTCATTATCAACCTGCCCGGCAGCCCGAGAGGAGCCAGAGAATCCCTGGAGGCGATTCTGGATGTCCTGCCTCACGCGCACGATATGCTGCTAGGGCGAGGCCACAACGAGCACAAGCACGACCACTAAGCTGCGAGCAAGGATGAGAATATGCCCCACGAAGATCTGTGGAAGCAACTTGAGAAGCTCGACCGGCAGGAAACGGCTACGAGGGCGGATTGCCAGTACCTGACCGAGCCGGACCGTTATGTCGTCGCGATGCTCGAAACGCAGTATGTAGTCAACCTGGCCGAGAAGGACATATCAAGCTTACAGGCCAATACGCCGTCAAGGCCGGCCCCCTTCCTCGAACAGCTCTGCCTCCTGGCCTATTTGATAAATGCAAAGGATATTCCTCTTGCCGAGAAGCTTGTCAAAGCCGAGTCGCTGCCGGGCGGGCAATTCTTTTTCAGGGGGCCGCACAGCCTGCCGACGGAGAGTCTGGAAGAAGCCTTTGGCGAGAATCCGGACGGCCTGACACGGACTTCGGAGCAGCTTGGGGCGACACGGTGCGAATTCGGGGATGCCTCTATTCGAGTGTATGCGCTGCCTCGGATTCCATTGACTTTGGTGATATGGCGGGGTGACAAAGAGTTTGCCGCCAGAGCATCCATATTATTCGACCAGACGGCAGCAGCCCACCTGCCATTGGACGCCTTGTGGGCGATGGTGAACTTAACGGTGAAAACATTAGTAAGAGCCGCCGAGGCAAGCGGCTAAGTCACTCAGTTGTCCGTGGAACTTCGGCAATAGCCACCTTTCAGATAGGAATTTCGGAAGATGTCCCCTGCTCGCCGGCAAACCTTCGGCAAGTCGGGACTCAATCGGCCTGCAAATGACCAAATCTATGCAAGGGGCAGCCTGAGAAAAAAGTGTTTGCACCCGGTGATAGTCCTTGATAGTGTAGCAGGAAACGATTAAACTGCCGGACTTTCGTGTCTTTTTTGAGTTCGTGCCGGTGAATATGGGGCACATACGGCCTTGACAAGGCCGTTATTGTAATTGGAATGGCAGGTTCAAAAATAGCAATCGGCGGCAAGGGAGGTGTCGGCAAGACGACGGTCTGCGCGGTCTGGGCGGAGCTGTTTGCCGAAGACGGCTGCGACGTTCTGGCCATCGACGCAGACCCAAATACGAGCCTGGCCTCGGCTTTCGGGATAGCCGGGGAGCAAAGCCCGGAGCCGCTTATCGCTATGAAAGAGCTTATTGCGGAGCGGACGGGGACCGGAAAGGACGCCGTGGGGGCTTATTTCAAGCTGAATCCTAAGGTCAGCGACTTGCCGGAGAAGCACTCGCTGGAGGTGGGCAAGGCGAAGCTGCTGGTCTTAGGGGCTATAACGCAGGGCGGCGGGGGCTGCGCTTGTCCGGAAGGGGCGTTCCTCAAGGCATTGCTCAGCCATACGATACTCCAGAGGCAAGAAGTTGTCTTGGTCGATATGGCGGCGGGTGTTGAGTTCATGGGCAGGGCAAGCGTTCAGGGTATTGATGCGCTGGTCCTAATTGTTGAACCGGGGGGCCGGAGTATTGAAACGGCCAACAATATGGCGAGAATGGCCAGAGAGCTGGGCATCGGATGTGTGGGTGCAATTGCGAACAAGATCACCGACCCCGCCCAGAGGGGGCTGATCGAGTCGCAGTTGGACGACATTGTCTTGCTGGGCAGTCTTCCGTACAGCAAGGCCCTTCAGAATGCGGATATGCGGCGAGAGGCGGTGTTTGGAGCGGATCCGGAGGTTGTGGAAGAGTTGAGACAAGCCAGGAACAATCTGACCGAGCTTCTTTCGTCAAAGGTCGGAAAGTGATAAAGGACGAAGGTGATATATATCTCTCGAACAATCAGGTGTTGAAAGAGTGAGGACATTCTATGGATGCAAAGGAACGCAGCAGCGACAAGGCCGCACAGGAAATGATAGAGCGGATGGCCAAGGCCGGCCAGCAAAACGCCTGGGATAGGCTTGAAGCCCAGCAGCCGCAGTGCGGTTTCGGCAAACAGGGGATATGCTGCCGGATTTGTACGATGGGTCCCTGCCGGGTCACGAAAAAGTCGCCTTTAGGCGTTTGCGGGGCCGACGTTGACACCATTGTGGCGCGGAACTTTCTGCGGGCGATTGCCGCGGGCGTCAGCGCGCACAGCGATCACGGGCGAACCGTAGCAGAGGTATTCCTTGCTACGGCGAAAGGCCAGGCCGGGGATTACCGGCTGAAAGACACCACGAAACTACACAAGCTGGCGCAGGAATTGGGGGTGAAGACGAAAGACCGCTCGGTGAACGAGATTGCGGTGGACATTGGCAATATCGCTCTGGGCGAGTTCGGCAAGCCGGAAGGCACACAGCTTATGGCCAAGCGGGCCCCCAAGCCGCGTCAGGAAATCTGGGACAGGCTGGGGATCACGCCCCGGGCCGTGGACCGCGAGGTTACCGAGTCGCTGCACCGCAGCACGATGGGCGTTGACCAGGATTACAGAAATATCCTTCTGCATGCCAGCCGAGTGGCCCTGGCCGACGGCTGGGGCGGCTCGATGCTCGCCACCGAATTGCAGGATGTTCTCTTCGGGACGCCTTACCCGGGCCGGGGCGAAGTCAATATGGGTGTCCTCAAGGAAGACCAAGTCAACATCATCGTTCACGGGCACGAGCCTATTC